>Ga0256405_10004054_pt1 | contig 28443 bp, 23 predicted proteins | sample RumenRJG_02DNA_FD_189096 | JGI IMG/M metagenome (GOLD analysis project Ga0256405, IMG submission 189096) | Bovine rumen microbial communities from Lethbridge, Alberta, Canada - RJG_02 | ecosystem: Host-associated > Mammals > Digestive system > Stomach > Rumen | place: Canada: Alberta... | reverse complement strand
TGCATCGTCTTTCAAATGGTAAACCTTTTTCGCACTCCGGTCAACATTTTTAGGTCTCGAGTCAATAGTTTACGATTTTTAAGATTCTATCTCAGTTATCGAGTCAACCTTTTTCAGTTTTAGTCACTCGTTAATGACTCGTTAAAGTCTCGTTCATCCCTCGTGAATCCCTCGTTCACGTTAGGTGCATTATATGTCCCTTTGATGAGGAATTAGAGGTCGATGTGCTCGGGGGAGATGGAGCGGCCAATGAAAAGGCGGGCACTATCGGCAAACTTATCTGCCGACTCAGTAGTGAGGTAACGGCACGTGCCGCCACGCGTGCAGAATTGCTCATACTCGGGATGACGGACAAGATAATCCGCCAAACTGTCGGCGACGAGGGAGCCCTGAGGGATGCAGACTACGTCTGAATTCAAATTTATGATTTCTTTTCCTGACGGAACGATTACTTCAGATTTATGATTTATAGTTTGTGATTTCTCTGCCGCAAGGGCGCAATTAACTTCGTTTTTGTGGTTTTGGAGCCAGCGTTGGATCTTGGAGAGGAGGAGCGGATAATGCGTGCAGCCTAAGACCAGCGTGTCGATGTCAGGGTCTTGGGCAAAGATAGCAGAGAGGTACTTATCTACAAACCAATCGGCGCCGGGAGAGTTGTGTTCGCCTGCCTCAATAAGGGGAACCCAGAGAGGGCAAGCTTGTTGGGTAACAAGCAATTTATGATTTAGGATTTCAGATTGTTGATTGGCAATTTTCTCCAACTCCAAGACGTAAGACTCGGAGGAGACGGTAGCAGGCGTGGCGAGGATGCCGACATGACCGTTACGCGTGAGTTGCGGGACAGCCTCGACCGTAGGTCGGATGACACCGAGGACGTTTCTTATTTTTGATTTATTATTTATGATTTCAAATTTACTATTTATCTCGGGGAGGTCGCGCTGTTGGATGGTGCGGAGGGCCTTAGCCGAGGCGGTATTACAGGCCAGGATGACGAGTGTACAGCCTTGGTCGAAGAGATAACGGACGGCCTGGAGCGTATAATGGTAGATGACTTCGAAAGAGCGTGTGCCATAGGGCGCGCGAGCGTTGTCGCCCAGGTACAGATAATCGTACCCGGGCAACCGCTCACGGATCTTTTCCAAGATGGTCAATCCGCCATATCCGCTGTCAAAAACGCCGATCATGTTCGATTAGCGATTTTCGATTTTCGATTAAATACCCAGTGACGCTTTAATAGCGGGAACACGTGCTTCGGCGGCAGCTGTAGCCTTATCGTAATCGGCTATAGTAGGCATAGAAGCGGGTATCTCGAAGTAATACTTAATCTTAGGTTCGGTACCGGAAGGACGCACGCTAATCTTGAGTCCGCCATCCGTAAAGTACTGAAGCACATTGGATTTAGCACCCAGCAACATATGGATAGGTTTCTCTTCCCATTTACCATTGACGAGAGTACGTTCAACAAGTGCATCAAAGTCCTTGGTGCGGATAACTTTCTCGCCGGCAATCTCTTGCGGAGGATTCTGGCGGTAGTTAACCATCATAGCCTTGATCTCCTCGGCGCCGGTCTTACCCGGGCGAACGATATTGATAGTGATCTCGCGTTGGAAGCCGTACTCCTTATAGATATTGAGGAGGTATTGATAGAGCGACATACCTTGGTCCTTAGCATATGCGGCAATCTCGCAGATAAGGCAGATAGCTGAAGGCGAGCATTTATCGCGCACCTTGTCGTAAGCCATGAAGCCGAAGGACTCTTCGCCACCGCCGATATATTTGCGTTTGCCTTCCCATTCGCGGATACGGCCGGCAATCCATTTGAAGCCCGTAAACTCGTCGGTAAGTGTGACCCCCTGACGGTCGGCAATGCGGCGGATAACCTCGCTGGTTACGATAGTTTTAACCAGGTACATATCGTCGCGCATCTTGCCTAAGCGCTTCATATTGTTGATGATATAGTAGCAATACATTATGCAGGTCTGGTTGCCGTTGATGATAACCCATTCGTTCTTGTCGTTACGGCAGACGATAGCTATACGGTCGGCATCCGGATCAGAAGCGATAACGAGGTCGGCGCCCAGTTTGGTACCGAGGTTCATACCCATAGTCATAGCCTCAGCATTCTCGGGATTGGGACTAACAACGGTGGGGAAATTGCCATCGATAACCATCTGCTCAGGCACGACGTGGATATTCTCAAATCCCCAGCTACGCAAGCACATAGGGATAATCTGGCGTCCGGTACCGTGCAGCGGCGTGTAGACGATATTGAGGTCCTTATGGCGCAAGATAACATCTTGGTCAATCATGACGGTTTTAACGGCCTCCATGAAGTCGTAATCCATCTCGCCACCAATGATTTGGATGAGGTCTTTGTTGCCGCCGGTCTTAACATCCTCCATGCGCACTTTGTTCACCTCTTCGATGATGCCTTTATCGTGCGGTTGGAGCACCTGTGAACCGTCTTCCCAGTAAGCTTTGTAGCCGTTGTATTCTTTGGGATTATGCGAAGCGGTAACATTGACGCCGCCCTGACATTTGAGGTGACGGATAGCAAAGCTAACTTCAGGCGTAGGACGCAGACTTTCAAACAGATAGACCTTGATATTATTAGCAGCAAAGACGTCCGCTACGGTCTCAGCAAAGAGGCGTCCGTTATTGCGGCAGTCGTGACCAACGACTACGCTCACCTGACCACCTTTGGGCAAGGTAGTAAAGCCGCCTTCACGGGCTACTTTATTGAGGTAGTTGGCATAGCCCTGAGTAGCCTGAGCCACGATATACTTATTCATACGGTTAGTACCCGGGCCCATGATACCGCGCAGACCGCCGGTACCGAATTCGAGGGTGCGGTAGAAAGAGTCAATCAACTCAGTCTTGTCCTCGGCCTCCATCATCTTCTTAACTTGAGCCTTAGTTTCGGCATCGTAATTGCCGTCGAGCCACGTTTGCGCCGTAGCCATAATCTGTTTCAGTTCTTCGTTCATGATATTAAGTTTTTTAGCGTTATTTGAATGCTTCGGAATACCTTTTGGCACATTTTCGGGGCAAAGTTACTCTTTTTTTTGGATATATGCAAATTTTTGTGTAATTTTGTGCCCAAAATAATTGTTGTATGACCAATAAAGAACTTTATGCGGCCTGGTGCCCTACTCAAGAGCGCATGCCGATATTCATGCAGCCGTGGTGGTTGGACGCCGTTTGTGCGGGTAAAGAATGGGACGTCATCCTGATGCGCGAAGGCGACAAGATTTTGGCGGCTATGCCTTACCTGATTCGTAAAAAACTATGGATGCGGTATATCATTATGCCGCAACAGACCCAGCGCATGGGCATATGGATAGCGCAAGATATTTGGGAGAAAGGTGCGGACGACGAAGCGCGCATATGCATGTATATGACGCAGAAGTTAAAGGAAATGAAGTTGCATTACTACTACCAGCAGTATGCACTCAATAATCCCTGCGTGGAGCGCATGCGCATGTTAGGATTCAGCGTCCAGGAGCACACGACGTACCGGATAGAAGACTTGAGCGATTTGGACAAGGTGATAGCTTCGTTCAGCAAGAATAAACGTCGTCAGTTGCAGAAGGCGCTGTCGCTGCATGCCGAATGGGATATGTCGGCCGAGGAGTTCTTCCGTTTCCATACCAACTGCATGTTGGAGCGTCACCGCAGGCTGAGTTATTCGCGTGAGTTCTTGCTGGTATTGGAGCGCAAGACGCGCCGACTGAATCAAAGTACGTTCCTGGCTATCAAGAATGCCGACGGCGAAGTCTATGCCGCCGCGTTCTTAGTGTGGGATCACCGCCAGTTATACTACCTCATTCCCTGCTATTCGGAGATGCATAAAGAGTCGGGAGCGAGTGCCTTACTGGTATTGGAGGCCATCAAGAAAACGCGCGACTTGGGACTGATGTTCGATTTCGAAGGCGGTACGCGTCGTGGTTTAGCCCGCAACTACCGCCAGTTTGGCAGCACGGCCGCTAAGTACTACAGCGTGAGCAAAGTGTACAAATGGTGGTTCCATTTAGCACTGGCCTACAACTGGTTACGCAATTTTCGTTATCGTATATAATGCCCATGAAAGTCCTTTTTCTGAGTGCATGGTACCCCACCCCGCGCGATGCGATGGCGGGCTTGTTCGTGCATAAGCACGCGCAGGCTCTGCGCAAGCAAGGCGTGGACGTACGCGTGCTATATAACGAGGAGAAAGGCTGGGATTGGTGGAAGACGATGTACCGCGACTGGCGAGCACTACGCGACAATGGTTGGAAACCGGACGTAGTGCAAGTCAATGTGCTGGACAAGAACGGCATAGTGGCCTGGCTGCTATGGTGGCTGAAAGATATCCCGTATGTTATTGTAGAACATTGGAGCGGCTATCTGGCTGAGAACGGGCAGTTTATGCAGCAGCCTGGATGGAAAAAACGACTGATGCGTTTTGTGTCTCGCCACGCCCGGATGATACTGCCGGTAAGCGAGCGCTTACAAGCGGCTATGCAGGCCTGCGGAATAGAGAACAAGCGTTGGGAGAGAATAGATAATGTGGTAGACGACGGATTTTATGAGATTGCGACAGTTCGAAAAGCGGACCAGCCTAAGCGGCTGCTGCATGTGAGTTGCTTTGACGAAGCGTCGAAGAATGTGAAGGGACTACTGCGCGCCACGCGTGCATTGTTGGAACAGCGTAAAGACGTGACGATGAGCCTGATAGGCACAGGACGCGATTGGGACGAGGTGCGTCAATATGCCGACACATTGGACTTCCCGCAAGGTGTATTGGAGTGGAAAGGCGAACAGACGCCGGAACAGGTGTGCAAGGCCATGCACGAGCATGATGCGTTGGTGCTATTCTCTAATTACGAGACCTACGGTATCGTCTTAGCCGAAGCTATGGCGGCAGGATTGCCGAGTATCAGTACAAAGAGTTGCGGTCTTGAGGTGCCCGAAGCCTGCGGCATCCGCGTAGAGGCAGGTGATGAGCAACAGTTGACGGAGGCGATGAAGAAGAGAGTGGAGCATCCGTGGCCGCAGACACGCGAGAAGATGCAAAGTTATGCTTCTGCTTTCCGCGCTGAGACGATAGGGGCGCGACTGAAACAACTATACGAGCAAGTGATTAAAGGATGAGTATACTGCGCGACATATGGCGTAAGTTAGTGTCATCCAGGGTATTGGAGAATTACTCATACATGACGGCGCTGACGCTGATAAGTGCGTTAATAGGCTTTTTGATCTATCCGTACGTCATCCGCCGCGTAGGTGCCGAGGCCTTCGGATTGTACGCCTTTATGTTGGCCTTAGCGGCGTATTTTCAGATACTGACGGAATACGGATTCGACATGCCGGCCACCAAATATGTGGTGCTGCATCGCGACGATAAAGAGGCGCTGAGTGAGATTATCTCGGCGGTATTTTGGAGCAAGTTGGCCCTATGGTTGGCGGCGGTGGCAATAGCTGTGCCGTTAATGATTTGGATTCCGATAGTTAGGGAGAACAGTCTGATTTTCAGCATCCTGCTACTGCAACTACTGACAACGGTTTTGTACCCGACCTGGTATTTCCAAGGGATGAAAAATATGCGGGTGGCGACATACATCAATTTGGCCTTCCGTTTGCTGCAAGTGCCGCTGATTATATGGCTGATTCACAGGCCGGAAGATATCGTATTGTACGCGTCTATTGTAGCCGGGACGATGGTAGCTGGAGGTATCTGCGCTTTCATCTACGTCTTCGGACAAGGAATACGTTTGCGGATCGTGCCGAGGGGCACTTTTCGATGGCTGTTCGGCGAAGCGACACCGTTCTTCCTGACCGGACTGACCGGTAACATCAAGGAAAAAGTGCTGACGCATATTATCGGTATCTGCTTCGGAATGAGGGAGGTTGCCGTATATGATTTGGCGAATAAGGTCATACAGATTCCGCGCATCTTCACCCAGAGTATCAACCAGGCTCTGTTCCCCGAAGTGGCGGCCAAGGCTACGGCGGAGCGAGTGCACAAGATTTTGCGCTACGAACGCTGGATAGGTGTGCTGTTTATGGCGGGCATTGCGGCGGTAGGTTATTGGGTAATACTGTTCTTGGGCGGCCGCGAACTGATTGACGCTTATCCAATTGCTATCATCCTAAGCGGCACGCTGTATACATGGCTTATCACGGGTGCATATCTGCAATTTGTGTTTATCCTGCAGGATCATTATCGGCTCGTGTTATGGAACCAGGTGACGGCCTTAGTGACCTGTCTGGCGTTAGCAGGAATAGGATTATGGTGCTATCCGGGACTATATGCTATAGCCGGCGCTATCACGCTGTCGGGAGTGGCCGAGATAGCGTTTTGTAGAATAGCTTGCAAGAAATATCGATTGCTATGAGTCCGTTGGTTTCCATCTGTATCCCTGTGTTCAATGCCGAAAAATGGTTGAACGAATGTCTGCAGTCGGTTAAGCGGCAGACGTATCCGAATATCGAGATTGTGGTCGTGGATGACGGTTCGACGGACAACAGTTTGGCGTTATTGGACGATTCGGTACGCGTCATTCGGCAGGCGCAAAATATGGGACTGGTTTACACCCGTCGGCACAGCATCGAGGAGGCGAAAGGAGAGTATATTTTGTGCGTAGATGCAGATGATTATTTAGAGCCTGAGGCGGTAGATATTTTAGTTAAGAAAGCACTTGATACCCAAGCAGATATTGTAGACTCCGCAATAGAGGAACATTGGGCCAACCGTTCGCGCACTTTACCGCCTTATCGTCCGCAGAGCGAAGACTATTTGGAGGACGTGTTACGCGACAGGATTTGTCACCTTTGCGCCAAGCTTATCCGGCGTTCATTTATGATGGAACACGACTGTTGGGCGCCGCAAGATTTCCCGTCGTATTTGGAGGACCGCATCGTGCTGCTGCGGGCGGCATTGTATAGTCCGCAGGTAGCGAGTGTAGAACAGGTGACGTACCATTATATGCACCGCACGGCCGACTCGCTGACGGTGAGCAAGACGCAGGCCCATTTTGATGCCTTAGCCCGCTATTGGCAGGAAGCGGATAAGTTATTGCAAGAGAATGGATTAGCCGAGCGCTATGCCAAAGTGTGCGGGCGACAAAAGACGGAAGATAAGGCCGTACTGATGCTGCATGTAGCGGACAATAAGGTGCGCAAGAATAACCGGGAGTTATTTGCCGCCGAGGAGAAGAAATACGCTAAGTATCTGAGTCGCGGATTGCGTTGGTGCAGCCGGTTAGTAGGTTGGCGTTTATGGCCGTTATTATCCATCTGGGACGCCATTCGGAGAAAGTAAGACTCGTTTTTTCATTAAAAAAAGCAAAAAAATTTGCATATATGCAATTTTTGTTGTATCTTTGCACTCGCTTTTAATGAGATAATCTATAAATCTAATCAATATGCAACTGAAAAAGAGCCCGCAAGCCAGTTTAGAAGACAAGAAGCTCACCTACGTGCTTCTGGGATTTGTCTTTGTGCTGAGCCTTTGCTACGTCGCCTTAGAGTGGACGGAAAAGGAAGTGACCAAGTATGAGGTTGCTGACATGGATTTCCAATTTGAGGAAGAAATCGAGATTCAGCAGACTTCGCAAGAAACGCCACCCCCTCCTCCACCACCAGTAGTACAAGAGGTAGAAGTGCTGAATGTAGTAGAAGATGACGTAGAGACCGAAGAAATCCAGATTAATACCGAAGATGACAAGGACGTAGAAGTGGTCATCCAAGCCCCTGTAGAGATTCAGGAAGAGGAGCCGGAAGATGAGCCTATCTTCGTGATTGTAGAGAATAAGCCCGAATATCCCGGTGGTGATGCCGCACTGATGAAGTATATCAGCGAGAACATCAAATACCCGGTTATTGCTCAAGAGAACGGTATTCAGGGTCGTGTTATCTGCCAATTCGTGGTAAACAAAGACGGTTCGATAGTAGATATTACGGTAGTCCGCGGCGTAGATCCTTCGTTGGATAAAGAAGCCGTCCGCGTGATTAAGTCGATGCCGACATGGAAACCCGGTAAGCAACGCGGTAAAGCCGTACGTGTAAAATATACGCTGCCTATCGTCTTCCGTCTGCAATAATACAGTGGATCTGAGCGTTAGAGATATAACGTTTTGCAAGAATGTCGGTTCCAGACGGGCCGACATTCTTCGTAAAGAGTTGAAGGTGGTCACCGCCCTCGACTTATTATATCATTTTCCCTATCGCTACATCGACCGCAGCCGCTTCTACCGCATCAGCGAGATAGCCGACGAAGATACGGCGGTGCAGATTATCGGTCAGATAACCGAATACCACTCTATCGGCGTAGGACCGAGTAAGCGACTGAGTGCGACCTTCACCGATGGCACCAGTAATATCGAATTGGTGTGGTTCAAGGGCGTAAAGTACGTCAAGTTAGAACTCAACACACCGTATCTGCTCTTTGGTAAGCCATCGCTATTCAACCATACGTGGAATATAGTGCATCCGGAGCTGACGCCTATGTCGAAGGTGAAGCCCGAGATGACCTTGGGTCTGGAGCCGCAATATCCCACTACCGAGGGCATGAAACGCGCCGGGATGACGAGTAAGGGTTTGCGTCAGATTATCGCTTCCCTCTTGCCCGACCTGCGCGCCGGTGTGCCGGACACCTTAGGGGCAGACCTGAAAGCCAAATATAAGTTGGTATCGCTGACCGAGGCACTCCTTAATGTCCATTTTCCCAAGGACACGGCCTCGATGCAGCGCGCCAGAGAGCGGTTGAAGTTTGAGGAGCTGTTCTATATCCAACTGCAGATACTGCGCCAAGCTAAGCGTCGGGAGAAAAATATCGGCTATCCTATGCCGCTGGTAGGTAAGAAGTTTCATGCTTTCTACCGCGATCACCTGCCCTTTGAATTGACGGGCGCACAGAAACGCGTGCTGCATGAGATACACGGCGACCTGAAGTCGGGCAGACAGATGAACCGGTTGCTGCAAGGTGACGTAGGAAGCGGCAAGACCTTAGTGGCGTTACTATGCGCCCTCTTGGCTGCCGACAACGGGTATCAGACCTGTATTATGGTGCCTACGGAGATATTGGCCAAACAGCACATGGAGACAGTGAGCAGGATGCTGGAAGGCACAGGGGTCAAAGTAGCGTTACTGACCGGCAGTACGACGCGCGTACAACGCGGGCCCTTGCATGAGGCACTGCGTAGCGGCGAGATAGACATACTGATTGGAACGCATGCGCTGATAGAAGACGAGGTGCAGTTTGCCAATTTAGGACTATGTATCATCGACGAGCAACACCGCTTCGGCGTCAAGCAGCGCAGTCGTCTATGGCTCAAGAACGAGCATGCGCCGCATATATTGGTGATGACCGCCACGCCTATCCCCCGAACGTTAGCGATGACCATGTACGGCGATTTGCAGGTGAGTACTATCGACGAACTGCCGCCCGGACGTAAACCCGTACAAACGTTCCATTATACCTTCAATCGTCGCCAGAGTATCAATGATTTTATCCGTAAGCAGATAGCCTTAGGGCGGCAGATATATGTTGTCTATCCGCTCATCAAGGAGAACGAGAAATTGGATATGCAGGACCTGCAGAACGGTTTCAACCAACTATGCGAGACGTTCCCCGAGTACCGTATCTCGATGGTGCACGGCCAGATGAAGGCGGCAGATAAGGAAGCTCAGATGCAGCGTTTTGTCCAAGGCGAGACGCAGATATTGGTAGCCACAACGGTTATCGAGGTGGGCGTCAATGTGCCGAATGCCACGGTAATGATTATCGAGAACGCCGAACGCTTCGGTTTGAGTCAGTTGCACCAGTTACGCGGTCGCGTAGGACGCGGTGCGGACCAGAGTTATTGCGTATTGGTGACGCGCACGGAGTTAGCTAAGCCCACGCGCCAGCGCATGGACATCATGGTAGCTACCAACGATGGTTTTAAGATAGCGGATACGGACCTCAAGTTACGCGGCCCCGGTGAGATGGAGGGGACATTACAGTCCGGCACGCCGTTTGAATTGCGCATAGCCAGTCTGGTTACCGATGGACAGTTACTTGAGATAGCGCGTCACGCGGCGAAAGATATCTTAGACGAAGACCCGGACCTGAGTAGCGACATGAACAGGATTTACAAGCATCGTCTGGATATCCTGCGTCAGAGCGGACAAGCAAATATGCTGTGGGGCGAGATCCTTTAATAAAAAAAAAGCAGCGCGATGCTGCTTTTTTTCTCGTTTGCTTACTTGCGGATACCCAACTCTTTGATGATAGCGCGGTAACGCTCAATGTCTTTTGCCTTCAGATAATCCAGCATACGACGACGTTTACCTACCAAAGCATTCAGAGCGCGCTCTGTACCGAAGTCCTTGCGATTCTCTTTCAAGTGCTCGGTCAAGTGTTTGATACGGAACGTGAACAAAGCGATTTGGCTCTCTGCCGAACCGGTGTTCTTAGCATCCTTGCCATACTGAGCGAAGAGCTCAGCTTTCTTTTCAGCGGTTAAATACATGTTAAGTTTTAATTTGTGATTGTTGATGATTACCATCTTCAATCGGTTAAACAATGTCGGCTAAAGGAGTATCGCGGAGATAACAACTTCGCCGGATTTAGTGCTTTCTCTCAAAAGCGGCTGCAAAGGTACAGCTTTTTTAGCATATACGCAAACTTTTTTGCAAAAATTCGCGCAATAGTTGCGAAATAGGTGTTTATTTCTTCAATGAGAAGGGGAAACTGCCTATCTGATTGCCGTCTACGAAGAAGTCGGCGTTGTACACTCCGCTGTACAATATCTCCTCCACGGGCCAATACATGACTGAGGACATCTCCTCGCCGGTATACTCTATCTCCTGGCGCACCGAATACTCGATACGGCTGTTCTCAAACTCGAAGACGTTGTCCTCCGATTTGGTCATCACCTCGCCGTCAGGACGGATGATGCGCAGGTACACATACTTCAGGCCCGGTTCGCAGGTAATGTTTTTGCCGATAGAATAGCGGAACTCAAGTTTCTGTATCTTGGAGAAGAGCGTGGTCTTACGGTCATGGCGGTTGAGGGTGATGAGGCGGAAGTCGGTCATCTCCAGCATAGCGGCGCGCGAGACGGTCTGCTGCAACTGTGTATTGGTCTCGGCCAGTTGGGTATTCTCGGCCACTATACGCGTATTCTGTTCGCGGTACTGCTTATTCTCCTCGGTCAGTCGCGCATTGGTGCGGTTGAGCGAATCGATTTGCTGTACATAGCCCACCATCACTTGGCGCACGGTAGCCAACTCTTTCTTAAGTTCAGCTATACGACGGGCGTGGGTGACCTTAGTAATACGCAGTTCTTCCAACAGGTCCTTGACGCGCTGTTGCTCGCGGTAGAGTAAGTCTTGCAGCGAGTCGTTGCGCACATCGAGTTGCTGATAACCGTCAAACTGGATAGCCAGGTCTTCGTACTCGTCCTGTAAGGCTTCTTTCTCAAACTCCAACTGCTCGACCATCTCGTTAAGCTGACTCTGCTGACGCAGTGCCCAAAAGAGCAGTCCGGCTACCAACACTGCTGCCACTACGGCCGCAGCGATGATTAGATTACGTTTATTTATCATAATAGATCCAATATTTTCTCCAATTGATTACCGCGCGAACCTTTTACCAGTATGTAGCAACCGCTTAACGGGTGCTCCGTAAGGTAGGCACGAAAAGCCTCTACATCGTCAAAGACGGGATAGGGCGCTGTGGTATTCTTGTATTCATTGCCCAAGAGGAAGACCTTCTCGGCACGGCGCTCAAGAAGCATATTGACGATATTCTGGTGCTCGGTGTGACTATACTCGCCCAGTTCGCGCATCTCGCCGAGGATGTAACAGGGGTTACCGGTGACCGTTGACGGGTTATGGGTAAAGGCTTGGATAGCGGCGGTCATGGAGGTGGGGTTGGCATTATAGGCATCGACAACCACGGTGTTGTGCTCGGTCTGCATCAGTTGCGAGCGGTTGTTAGAGGGCACATAAGCGCGAACGGCAGCTAAAGCGTCATCATGAGACACGCCAAAGTACTCACCTACGCACAGCGCAGCTGACACATTCTCGGCGTTGTAGTCGCCTATCAAGTGGGTTCCCTCAGGCATGGTGCCGGTAGTGTATTCTACTATGGAGCCTAGGGTGCCTAGGTCGCTTAGCATCTTCTTGAGATAGGGGTTATCGGCATTGCGGAAGATAATGCCGTTATGCGCCACTAACCAGCCGTATAACTCGGCTTTAGTGCGCATAACACCTTCGAAGGAGCCGAAGCCTTGCAGGTGGGCGCGACCGACATTGGTAATCAGGCCGTAGTTGGGTTCGGCTATCGCCACCAATTCGTTGATATCGCCCGGATGCGAGGCACCCATCTCAACGATAGCCATCTCGTGCGCGCGCGTCATTTGTAATAAGGTAAGGGGCACACCGAGTTGGTTATTGAGGTTGCCTTGCGTATAATGAAGGTTGTACTTGGTCTTGAGGACAGCAGCGAGGAGTTCTTTAGTTGTCGTCTTGCCGTTGGTACCGGTAATACCGATAATAGGCAATCCCAACTCACGACGCCATGCGCGGGCCAGGTCCTGCAACTCGGCTAAGGCGTTATCGCCGCTAATGATATACTCTGCCCCATCCTGACGGGCTTGCTCCACAAAGGCGTTACCATCGAAGTGCTCTCCTTTGAGAGCCACAAAAATACAGCCGGGAGTGACCTTCCGGCTGTCTGTAGTGACGCTGAGCGCAGATTTATTTCTTATTAGGAAGTTCCAATCCATAGTTCTTGCGTTTGTCTTCTACTTTGAGTGCTAAGCTCAGGAAGAAAGCCAACACACCAAAGGAAGCAAAGACGATCATAGGTACGAGGTAACCGTTGGTAGCTACACGCAGTTTACCAATCAGCAGCGGCACGAGGCAGAGACCTATATTCTGCACCCAGAAGATAAGGCAGTAGGCCGATCCGAGCACTTTCTCGTCAATAATCTTAGGTACCGAAGGCCACATAGAGGCGGGCACGAGTGAGAAGCTGACACCAAGTACCAGGATGGTAACTAAGGCTAATGTCTCGCTCTTATAGACAGGTAAGACGAATGCGAAGACGCAGTGACAGGCAATCATGATGAGTGCGCCTAAGAGCATCATCGAGGCACCTTTACCTTTATAGTCGATGAACGCACCTAAGAACGGCGTCAGTACCATCGCTAATATCGGGAACCATTTGAATAGACCGGCGGCCTCGGCATTAGAGATTGCGAGTGTCTCCTCCAGGTAGTTGGTAGCAAAACGTTGGAAGGGGAAGATAGCCGAATAGTAGAGTACACATAGCAGTGCTACAATCCAGAACATCTTAGAGCGGAAGATCTGTCCCAGGTCAGAGACGTGGAACTCTTCCTCCGGGTCGTTCTCAGCCGTTGCCTCACCTATTGCCACCAGTTGATGATCAAACTTAGCATCCATAACGGTGAATACAAAATAGTTGAGCAAGCCTACTACGAGCAGTATGGAAGCAAAGAGCAGCGGAGCCACTACCGAGTTGGTGCCACCTACGGCAAACCGTTCACTCAACATAGGCGAGAGCCACATAGCGCCGAATACACCCAGACGGGCGATAGCCATCTCCAAGCCCATAGCCAGAGCCATCTCTTTGCCTTTGAACCATTTAGCCAACACCTTGCTGACCGTTGTTCCGGCCATTTCGCAGCCGCAGCCGAAGATCATAAAGCCGAACATAGCCAACTTAGCGCTACCCGGCATAGACGGCCACCAGGCGTTAAGCCATTCTACCGTATTGGCGTCAGCCCACGAGATACCCCAGTATTTAATAGCGGCACCTATCACCATCAGGCTGGCACTGAGCAGTCCGGTAAAGCGGACGCCCATCTTATCGAGGATGATACCCGCGATAATCAGAAAACCGAAGACGTTAAGCAGATATTCTCCTGCGGCATAGGTACCGAAGACACCCTGATCCCAACCGATAGTATCGTTAAGCAACGAAGCTAAGGGCGAGAGAATGTCGACGAACATATACGCGAAGAACATCATCGAGGCCACCAGGACCAGGACGGTCCACCGTGCAGCAGCACTATCGCGGAGCGTCTGTTGAAGTTTTTCTACCATAATCTACCTTACGATTTGACCATTTCGATTTCTTCTTGAGCCACTCCGCTTTTTTCTTCTCGTACTCAGCGTAGTGACTCTCCAGATAACCGTCAGCCATTAGATACCCAATTGTTTACGAACGGCAGCGGTCACATTCAGTGCATCGTCCGATACGTAACGCATCGACGATTGCTCTACGATATAGGTCAGACCTTGTGCTTTACCTACGGCTTTGATAGCCTCGTTGAGACGATCACGAACGGGAGCAAAGAACTCTTCCTGTTTCTTTTGTACATCCTGTTGAGCCGACTGTTTGAAGGTCTCGATGCGAGCATACATCTCCTGCAGTTCCTCGCCACGCACCTGCTTGAGGGCGTCAGACATAGTAGCCTCTTGAGCCTGGAACTCGGTGTATTTACGTTGGAACTCTTCGTTCATAGTAGTCAGTTCTTTCTCCAACTGCGAGCTCATGCTGTCCAGCTTAGCCTGCATCGTTTTGTACTCGGGCATCAAGGGGATGATTTCCTCGGTGTTTACGTGAGCGATTTTTTGCGCAGCGGCAAGCATCGGCAAAGCCAGCGCAAGAGCGATAATAAGTTTTTTCATATGCTTAGTTTTGAAAATTAATTTTGCTAAAACATTAGCACAAATAGCGTGCCATTCTTATTTAGCACCCAATTTCTCGAGCACCTTATCGGATATATCCAGTTTATTGGACATATAGATAAGCGCCGGATCGGCGGTGCGGTCTTTTACTACATCGTAGCGTTTCTCGTTAGCTATCTCCTGGATGGCGGCATATACCTCGTCCTGAATAGGTTTGAGCAGCGCTTCACGTTTCTTGTACAACTCTCCGTCAGCACCGAAATATTTGCGTTTGAGTTCCAATACCTCGTTCTCCTTAGCCAATATCTCCTCTTCGCGTTTCTTCTTCATCTCGGGACTGAGGAATATCTGTTCGGTCTGGTAATTAGCCACCATCACGCGCGCCTCTTGAGCCGCAGCGTCTATCTCTTTCTGCCAGCGCTTGGAGATAAGCGACAACTGGTCATTGGCCGACTCATACTGCGGCAGGTTTTTCAATACATACTGCAGGTCTACATAGGCCACACTAAAATCCTTAGCCGTCATCGTAGCGATAGACAAGGCCACCAGGAATAATGTCAATACTATCTTCTTCATAATCTTGCTAATTCTCTAAACACTAAACTCTAAACTTCTCTAAACACTCAACTCTAAACTCTCAACTCTTACAGCTCCTGTCCGAGGACGAAGTGGAACTGCGAACCGCTATACGAGCGGCTGCCGTTGATATCGTCGAAGCCCCATCCCCAGTCGATACCCAGCAATCCGAACATGGGCAGGAAGATACGTACACCTACACCGGCCGAACGCTTGAGGTTGAAGGGGTTGAAGTCCTTAATATCCGAGAAGCAGTTACCGGCCTCCAGGAAACCGAGTGCCCAGATAGTAGCACGCTGCTCGAGGGTGATGGGGTAACGGAGCTCCATAGTAAACTTATTGTATACATAACCCATGTTACGACCCAGCGTCTTGTCGTACGGCGTCAATGAACCGGAGGTATAACCACGCATGGAGATATATTCGGTAGAATAACTGGTATAGCTGGACATACCGTCACCGCCCATATAGTAGGTTTCGAAAGGCGATTTGGTATATTCGTTGTAGTGACCCAGATAACCGAAGTCAGCACGTGCCATAAGTACGAGTTTGCTATCCGGCGTGAGAGGCGTAAAGACCTTACCGGACAACTTAATCTTATAGTACTCGATCAACGCATACCGTTCGGCGGGCGTCATCTCCTGGAATTCGGCCTTGGTAGTACCCTTGATAGCCGAATAAGGCGGCGTAAACTTAATACCGGCTATGAACTGCGAACCGCGGCGCGTATAGATAGGATTGTCGATACTGGAGCGCGAGAGTTGAAGGTTGATAGCAAAGTTATGGCAGTTGCCGTCAGATACCAATAGGTACGGCCAGTCTTTCATCATGTAGAGTTGGTAACTCAACTCGCCGTAGAAAGCAAAGTAGTCATCCGGCCAGCGCAGACGCTTACCGTAGCCCACACTCACGCCGACGGTACGCAAGTACTTATCCGGGTCAGCTTCCGACTCCTGCAACTGCTGGTAATAATCCGAGTTGCCGGAATAGTAGTACGAATAGGCGTAGTTGTTGTACAGGTTTTGGTAGGCCTTATAGTAACGGTCGGAATAACCGGTCTGCGACGAGAAGAACGCACTCACGCTCAGCGAGTTGGGGCGCTTACCACCCAACCACGGTTCCATAAAGCTTACGCTGATAGAGTTGTAATAGATACCGTTGGTGCGGAAGTTGATGGAGAAGGTCTGTCCCTCACCCTGCGGCACGATACGGTAAGCTTTCTTATTGAAGATGTTTTGGATAGCGAAGTTGGTGAACTTCAAGCCCAACGAGCCTACCAGACCTGTAGCACCCCAACCGAGCGAGAACTCGATTTGGTCGCTGGACTTAGTCTCCAACTTATAGGTGATATCCACCGTACCCTCTTCGGGATTAGGTTGTATGTCGGGCACCAGTTTCTCCTGGTCGAAGTGTCCCATCTGCGCCAACTCACGCAGCGAACGCATGATATCCGATTGCGAATAGAGTTGACCGGGTTTGGTATACAGCTCGCGGCGTACTACATGTTCGTAGACACGCGTATTGCCGACGATGTTGATCTCGTTAATAGTAGCGGGACGACCTTCGTAGATACGCATCTCGAAGTCGATACTGTCGTTCTCAATCTGCGTCTCCACCGGGTCAACATTGAAGAACAAGTAACCCTGGTCGGTATATAGTTTAGCTACGGCATCATCGTCCTCGGTCAAACGTTTGTTGAGTTGTTTGAGGTTGTAGATATCACCTTTCTTGATGCCCAACAATTGGTTGAGGTATTCATACGGATAGACGGTATTGCCCACCCAGCGGATGTCGCGGATATAATACTTATCGCCCTCGTAGATATTGAGGTACACGTCTACACGCGTCGGGTCTTCCGGATTGGGCACTACACTGTCAGAAACGATATAGGCGTCGCGATAGCCGTATTCGTTATATTTCTCGATGACGGCCTCTTTATCCTTCTCGTACAAGTCCTGAACGAATTTCTTGGTGCGGAAGAGGTTAATGATATTGTTATCATTGGTCTTCTTCATCGCCTTGTTCAGTTTATTGTCCGACAGGGCCTCGTTGCCGCTGAAATAGAGTTTGCCGACCTTCGTCTTAGCCTGTTTATCTACCCGGATGAGCACTTTTACATATCCCGGGTGGTCCACATCAGGCTTTTCCAGCACGTCTATCTTGGCGTTATGGAAACCTTTCTCGGCAAAGTATTTGGCGATAACCGTCTTAGCGCGGTCTTTGATATTAGGCGTCATCTGCGAACCGCGTGCTATACCTACCTTCACCTCTATATCCTCGCGTTCACTTTTCTTCAGTCCCTGATAAGTCAGTTCGGATATACGCGGACGCTGTTTAAGGCGTATCTCAAGCCATATTTTATTGCCCACAATCTTAGTAGCCACTATCTTGACATCCGAGAACAAGCCTTGCTTCCAGAAACGTTTAATAGCTTTGGTTATCTGGTCACCGGGTACTTCTATCTTGTCGCCTACGGCCAGACCGGAGAAGCCGATAAGCACAAAGTCCTCATAACTCTCGGCGCCGGACACCGTAATGTCCGCTATCTCATAGCGTTTATGTTGCAATCCGTATTCTATCTCGGGCTGCGCGGCAGGTGCAGGTACAGCTTTGACGGTATCGACAGCAACGCTGTCCGCCTTCAGCGTATCGGCTACTACCTTGACCGAATCGGCAACCACTTTGACCGAGTCGACAGCTATACTATCCGTACGCACCGAGTCTACCGCCGCCGGTTGCTGCGCCACGATAGGCAGCACGGCTGCAAACAGGAGAAGCAATATGTTAGTTAACTTGTTCACTGGTCTTTCCGAAACGACGTTCGCGATGTTGATAATCGATAATTGCGGTATAGAAGTCCTCTACGCTGAACTCCGGCCACAGGCGGTCGGTAAAGTACAGCTCCGCATAGGCTAATTGCCACAGCAGGAAGTTGCTGATACGCAACTCACCACTGGTGCGGATGAGCAGGTCAGGATCCGGTATACCGGCTGTCGTCAGGTAAGCCGATACCGTACTCTCGTCAATATTCTCCGCTGTCAGGCGTCCCTCCGCAGCCTCACGGGCGATGCGGCGAGCCATATCGGTAATCTCCCAACGCGAAGAATAGCTGAGCGCCAACACCAGACTCAGGCCCGTATTACCGGCTGTCTGCGCGATGCAGTCTATGAACTTACGGCGGGCATTCTCCGGCAGACGACTCAGGTCACCGATAGTAAGCAACCGTACGTTGTTGTTCATCAGCGTGGGCGTCTCCAGCGCTATCGTATCTACGAGCAGCGTCATCAACGCATCGACCTCCTCTTTAGGACGATTCCAATTCTCGGTAGAGAAAGCATAAAGGGTAAGATAACGAATGCCCAATTCGGCGGCAGCTTCGGTGATGTTATGCACCGTCTGCACGCCTTGCTTATGGCCGAAGACGCGTGCCAAACCCTGACGTTTGGCCCAACGACCGTTACCGTCCATGATGATGGCGATATGTTTAGGCAGGTTAGCCTGCGCTATTTGTTGCTTAAGCGATTGCATTCGTTGTTTAGTTCCATTTACACATGCGGCACACTTTCTTATCTTTAGCGAACTCGAAGGTCAGTCCTGCCGTCAGGGTACCGGTGAGGTCGCAGTTGAAGATATTACTGCCGTTCAGTCTGTATGTATCGTTGTACGCGCCTACGTTCTCCAAGTTGTCGGCAAAGTACACATTGTGTTGCCAGGCAACGGTCAGGTTGAAGCGCGGAGCGAATTTCCATTTAAAGCCTATCGTAAAGGGCATATAAGCGCTCACCTTACGGGCATCGCTATGTACGCCGGCTCCTAAGCCGATAGCGATATAGGGCGTATAGGGTTTGACGCGCCTGTCGTAACTCTTCTCACCGAAGCGGAAGAAGTTAAACTCCGCCATTACGTCTATGTTCACCAGTTGGTTAGTCCATTTGCCGCTGCCTTTCTTAGCTACGCCTTCGCTGTCCGGCCTATTGCCTACGATACGGTGCCCCATACCCTTAGCCTGCAGCGCCCAGCGTTGGTCGAAACGATAGCGAAAAGACGCTCCGTAGGCCTCGCGCACATTCATAAAGATATGTCGCTGCGCATCGCCCACATAGTATCCGCACCCGCCTTCTATACCGAATTCGCAGCGGTACATCCTTTCGTCCGCTCGGCCGGCCACAACAGCCGCCAGCAACGCGCATAAAGCCAACAATCGTTTCACCTGCTTCATGGACAAACTATCCCTTAGCGCAGCACTCAGCCGCACATTGAGCCCGCAAAGGTACAAAAAATAATCGGTACTACCAAATTTTTTTGAATTATTCGTACTTTTCGAATAGAAAATCGTTATACGGATAGCGTTGGATATGGATTGCTTTCACTCTATCGTATAGTTTTTCGCGCAGAGCATCTATGTTGGTGCGCTCCGCGGCGGAGATAAAGATACAGTCGTCTTGCAATCGCGCCATCCACGTACGCTCCAACTGCTCCAACGGTATATTCTCGCGCTGCATGGGCGTCAGGTCGTCTTCATCTTTGGGCACAAAGGAGAAAGCGTCAATCTTGTTAAACACCACGATACGAGGGATTGAAGGGGTGAGCGGTGAGGGGTGAGCGGTGAGCGAGGGCGCCAAGATGGAATTGAGGGTATCTTCTACCACATGGTATTGCTCCTCGAAGTTAGGATGCGAGATATCTACTACATGCACCAGCAGGTCAGCCTCGCGCACCTCGTCCAGAGTCGATTTGAACGACTCCACTAAGTGGTGCGGCAGTTTGCGTATGAAACCTACGGTATCCGAGAGCAGGAAGGGCAAATTGTCTATCGTCATCTTGCGCACGGTGGTGTCCAGAGTGGCAAAGAGTTTATTTTCGGCAAAGACCTCCGATTTGCTCAGCAGGTTCATCAGCGTCGACTTACCTACGTTGGTATAGCCTACCAACGCCACGCGCACCATCTTGCCGCGATTCTGGCGCTGTGTAGCCATCTGGCGGTCAATACGTTTCAGTTCATCGCGCAGCAGGGCTATACGCTGACCGATAATACGTTTATCGGCCTCTATCTGTGTCTCACCTGTACCACGGTTGGTTCCTCCACCACCACGCTGCCGGTCCAAGTGAGTCCACATACGCGTCAATCGCGGGAGCATATATTGCAGATGCGCCATCTCCACCTGCGTCTTGGCATAACTGGTCTGGGCGCGTTGCAGGAATATCTCCAGTATCAATATCGTGCGGTCCATGACGCGCACCTCGCAGCGGTCTTTGGTCTTCTCGCGCCAGTTGAGGTCGCGCTCAATATTACGTATCTGCCGCGGCGACAGTTCATCGTCGAAGATAACCTCGTCGATGCGCTGTTCAGGGTCGTTTTGGCGTTCTATGATATACTGCCGTATCTCTTCTATCTTACCCGACCCCACGTAGGTGTTGGTGTCCGGGTGCGGCACACGTTGTACAAAACGCTTGACGGGTAGTATATCCCGCGTATCCGCCAGGAAACTCAGTTCGTCCAGATATTCCCGCGTGCGTTCCTCATCTTGTTCAGGGGTGATGAGTCCCACTAATATTGCTCGTTCCATATGACGCTGCAAAGGTACACTTTTTTTTTCACATATGCAAATTTGAGCAGTATTTTTATTCTGTATTCTGTCAGCGCAGCGGTCTGTACTCTGTATTCTTATCTAAGGAACTTCCTGCCGCCTTGGATGACGATGCCGCGATAGTGACTGTCCACTGGATTACCTAAGATATTGTACATAGGTTTACTCTCATCCGGGCCGTCAGCATACGGATGACGGTCGGCGGTGTTACGCGGTTCGGCCTTGTAGGTCGCTACATACGCCACATCCTCGTCCACAGGAGCAATCTTCGGTGTCCAGCCGTCGAAAGTATACGTATACTCACTATCCTCCTCACGTGTCGGTTCTGCACCTCGGTAGAAAGGTGTCTCGCCATATAAGAGTTCATCCGACTGGAGTATCGTTCCGTCATAATCGACAAAGCGTATACTATAATACCGCGTCAGCGAATCGTATTGCGCTATATAGATGGTATTCTCCAACGCTACGCTGATGGCCGGTGACCACGATTTAAACGTATACGTATAATGTGCCGACGGTTTGCGTGTTGGCGTAGGTCCTTCATATACCGGCATACGTTTGTAGCGCACTACCTGCGAATAGATAAGCGTACTGTCGTAGTTCAAAAACAGTATCGTCACATACGATTCAATCTCCGTACTGTCATACGTAGCCGTATAAACCGCATTTTGCGTCACTGGAACGATTTTCGGTTCCCAAGCCTTGAATGTATATGCATACTCCTTGTTCGAGGCTCTGGAAGGCGTTATTCCCGTATACTGCGGTGTGGCGCCATAGGTATAATCTTGCGATTGGAGCACTTTACCGTCGTAGTTAGCAAAGGTGACGGTATAGAGGATAGCCGTCGTGTCGTAAATGGCGGTATAGGTTGCTTCCGCCGTTACGTCGGAGACAGAGGGCGTCCAAGCCTTGAAGGAGTACGAGTACTGCACATCGGCAGGCTTGGTAGGCTCGGTGCAAGTCGGTGTTGCTCCATAATCCCATTTCTTACTTTCGAGCGTTGTGCCGTCTGCGTCTTTGAAGGTGACGGTGTATTGGTTCGTCGTTGTGGTGTAAGTGGCTGTATATTCGGCATCGGCTACAACGGCTACAACGGTCTTATCCCAACCGCCGAAAGTATAGGTATATTGGGCATCGGGTTGTTTAGAAGGCTCGGTGCAAGTCGGTGTTGCTCCGTAGTCCCATTTCTTACTTTCGAGCGTTGTGCCGTCAGCGTCTTTGAAGGTGACGGTATATTGGTTCGTCGTTGTGGTGTAAGTGGCTGTATATTCGGCATCGGCTACAACGGCTACAACGGTCTTATCCCAGCCGCCGAAAGTATAGGTATATTGGGCATCGGGTTGTTTAGATGGCTCGGTACAAGTCGGTGTTACTCCATAATCCCATTTCTTGCTCTCGAGCGTTGTGCCGTCAGCGTCTTTGAAGGTGACGGTGTATTGGTTCGTCGTTGTGGTGTAAGTGGCTGTATATTCGGCATCAGCAACGACGGCGACGACGGTCTTATCCCAACCGCCGAAAGTATAGGTATATTGGGCATCGGGTTGTTTAGATGGCTCGGTGCAAGTCGGTGTTACTCCGTAATCCCATTTCTTACTTTCAAGCGTTGTGCCGTCTGCGTCTTTGAAGGTGACGGTATATTGGTTCGTCGTTGTGGTGTAAGTGGCTGTATATTCGGCATCGGCAACGACGGCGACGACGTTCTTATCCCAACCGCCGAAAGTATAGGTATATTGGGCATCGGGTTGTTTAGAAGGCTCGGTGCAAGTCGGTGTTGCTCCATAATCCCATTTCTTACTTTCGAGCGTTGTGCCGTCTGCGTCTTTGAAGGTGACGGTGTATTGGTTGCGAACGCTATCGAAGGTAGCGGTATAAGTAGCGGCTTGGGTGATGCGGACGATGGCGGGGGACCAAGATTTGAAGGTGTAAGTCATACTATCGTTCGCCGGTTTGGAGGGTTTGGGACCTTCATAGGTCGGAATCTTGCCGTAGGCTAAGATTTCGCTTTGGAGTTCGGAGCCATCGTAGTTGACGAAACTGATGGGGAAAGCGAGCGTGACGCTGTCGTAGTCAGCAGTATAGGTCGTAGCCTCCGTTACGGGAGAGATGGCGGGGGACCAAGCCTTGAAGGTGTAAGAGGTGCTATCGTTGGCGGGACGGACGGGGATGCTGTCGCACGAGGGAGTGACGCCCGCATCGAAGTTTTGTTCAGAGATGAGTGAGCCGTCCCAGTTAAGGAATCGTATCAAGAACGCGTGCGGGTCGCAGGCGTAGTGGTAACGATTGTGCGAATAAGTTTGCAACACGCCGTCTGAATAAGAAGCTGCATATTCTAAACGCAATTTAGATGCCGTATCCTCATCGTAGGTTTTCTCAGAAATAGACACCGGAGCCCAATCCCCATTGAGCCATTCATATGTATTATTCAATATCTCCCTTAACTTGGCGTCATAGTCATGGACATACTTCTTGCGTTTCACCCATGTATTCCCGATATAACTGCTTTCGATATGTAAAATCTCGCGATTATTTGCGTTAAATCCATATTCATGCATGGTTCCAGGGACAAACTCCCCATCCGACCAAACATAGGATATCCAAAGTGTTTTATTCTTTTTAACATCAAAGGCGTATACATTCTTGGACATTCCGCGCCAATCCTTTCCTCCCCAGATATATTGCTCTGCCCGTATGACATTATCGGCTGCATCATATTCATTGACGTTCTTAAACGAGCCAATCCACACGCCACTGGAAAGTTCGAAACTCTGTTCCAATGTTTTCTTTCCCTTTTTGTAGTATTCCGTTTGAGAGTATTTAGAGAGCAGCCAATCGTTCTCCGTCCACTTGTAGTAACCTGAATATGTCTGTTCACTATCATTATTATAGGTATACTCGTATTTCTCCTTACCTATCCATGCTCCTCCGGAATAGGTATAAGTAGTATTCACGGTTATCTTTCCGGAAGAATGATACTCATAATAGGTTGAGTCTTGCGTTGCAAAAATCCATTCGGTTCCCGACCAATTCATTGTAGCATTGTACACCTCAGCACCCTTAACATTATAGCGGAAGATTTTACGAGTGCTATTTACCCAATCGTTATCCTGCCACACATAACGTATCTCCTCGGTTTTGTGATTGCCGGAATCATAGGCATAAGTCACCTGTGCCGTACCGCTCCACGCGCCCTCAATCCAATCATATTCCGACTGACCGGTTTGCATTTTGGCGGCATTATAAGTTTTCTCTATCTTTTTCGCATTTACCCAAACTCCGTCACCCCAATTATATGTTATTTTTGTAGCCTCTTTATTGGTGTACACGAAAGTCCATGTTGTACGCGATGTTCCGGCCCAATCATCGTTTTTGTAAGAATATTTTGCATCTTCTGTGGTGTTTCCGGCAGCATCATAATCATATACTTGCTTAACATTATAGGCCCATATTTTAGACGGTTTCAACCATTTGTAAGTTATCTTCCACAACACTTTCTTTGTCCCATTATAGAACATGGTCGTATCTTTTGTATTGCCCACCCACGAGCCATTAGAATACGACGAATAGTAAGTATATGACGTCCGGTTCTTATTTGCGTCAAAAGCATACTCCTTCCTCCATCCGTTTTGCCATTCGCCATTAACCATGCTCTTGTAATAATGTTCCAAGATAGTATTGCCATTGGCATCGTACGCATACACATTACGATTAGCCCCTACCCAATCATTCGCACTTGTATTCCAAGTATAGTAAGCTTGGTCTGTAGGGCGATCCTTATTGTCATAAGCATACTCATATTTGGAACTGCCCACCCATTTGGAAGCGGACAAATCATAGACCTCATAGATCGATGCCGTTTTATTACCCCTTTCATCATAAGTATATGTATAGCGACTTTCTCCTGCCCACACGCCATTATACCACTGGGAAATAACCCACAATGTAGTTTGGCCAGCTGTATTGTACGTGTATTCGTTTTTTGATGATCCTCTCCAATCGTTAGTGTTACTATCCCACCCCCACGAAGCCGTCATCTTGGTCTTACCGGAGGCATAAAAGTCAGTTTCAGATTTCGTCACGCCTGTCTTCACTCCGTTCACCCACTTCCATTCGTCTGTCTCAATGGTTCGTCCGGCATCGTCGTAACGATAGGTCTTCAGCGAGACGTAGTTGCCGTTCACATCACGACCTACTACACTATCCATCGGACATGCCGATGCCTGCGCCGCCATTTGACGCGAAGGAGCCTTCAACACGGTATCTTTTGCAAACACAGGCATAGGATGAGCAAAAGGAAGCGTATCGGGAACTAATGTCTCCGACTCCACCTCATTGCTATCCATTAACGCTATCTCATCGCCCATTAACGATGGGATAGTATCTTCTATATAGTAAGGAAAACGATTCGGCGCTTGCGCCCAAAAGGGCATAGCAATAACAGCAATCAAACAGGTAATACAAAATCTTTTCATTCTTCTTAACGCATTTCAGGGCGCAAAGTTACAACAAATATTTGGAATACACAAGGTTTTAATGGTAAAAAGACAAATTTATTGGACTTTAGACATTAAAATCCTTGTTATTCGCACATTGTGCGACTGCAAATTCGGGGGAATGCGTGCAACGTCACGCAGGCGGCATCCGAAGGTATACCAAATATACGCAAATTTTTACTACCTTTTGCCCTCAAACAACCATTTTCCCCTCTCTCGACTCACTCTCGACATTGTCTCGTGATTCCCTCGACCCTCTCTCGTAGTTCCCTCGTTCACATATGAAAAAACCTTAAGAATTAGATATCAACGGACAAGCCGCAAACAACTCCAGTCCAGACGCAGTCTCCGAAATCAAATCTTTCCGTGCAAACCGGTGTTTATTGATGTCCATTGAGTAGCGCCTCCACACGCTTGGTAAGTATTGGTGAGTTATACACCGGTAAGATCTGCCGGATGATTTCTTGGTTGAGGGGACGGAGATTATCGAAGAAACACTGCCCAGCACTCAGATACACCATATCCAGGAAAGCACGTTCCGGTGTGGCAATGGCGATATTATCCTGCTGTTCGATGCCTGCCATGTTTGCCCATAGCATAGGATTGATCTTGCGGAAGACGTACGACTTGCCATCCACTTCGATGGTGCGTGTTTGATAACTGATACAGGTGATATCTTCGGAGTATTGGAACGTCACTCCGGCACGTGCCAACACATACTCCAGCGATATGTAGCAGGGTTTCTGCAACGAACAAGCCATTTCCTGTTCGTTATATTTGGGTTTTGTATAAATCCCGCTCCTGGGTGAAGCGATAGCTCCCGTACGCACATAATAGCGTAGCGAACGGCCAAGCGACAGACGATCGCGTGAACCGTCTTGCAGCGCCAACCACTGTGCCGTAAACACCGTCCTTGGACTCGATAATATAGCGCTTAAAACATCCATCGTAAGCTAAAACTAATAATTATATGTCATTTCAGCCCACAAAAATACAACAAATATTTGGAATACACAAGGATTTGACGGAAAAAATGCAAATTTATTTGTATTTAGGCATTAGTACTGATGCGATAACTTTAAGAAAAAAACAGACAAAACACTTTTGAATGATTAAAAACTTTGTTTTTTGTGTCAATTACTGCTAAAAACTCCTTAAAAATATATTTTTAGATAGTTTTTACCACCAATTCCCCCAACTCTTCGAGTTAAATCATTCAAAAGACATAAACATAAAAAACATATTTTTTTTCAAATCGAAAAGTCTGAATATATTCATAGGTTGATGAATATAAACAATATACAGAGCAAGTTACTTAAGTTAACGCATCAGTAGTAATTAAAAATTAAAAATTAAGAATTAAGAATTAAAAATTATTAGTTAACCGAAAACGCGCTTCGCTTTTAGGAAAACAAGGCGAAAGGGATGCAACGGCATCCGTGCGATAATCCATCCGTATCGTTCGTAAACAAGTTTACAACGCATCCGTCTGAATTATCTCTAAGGTATAACCATATATGTCATACCTTTCCGCCTTCTAAAGAAAACTGTGCCGAAAACTTTGCTCTTAGTTCATATATATGTTTTCTTGTTGGTTTTCTTACCATGTTTTCTTCTAAGGCGACGAGAGGGTGTAGTTAACACCATCGTGTAGATAAGCAAGTAAGCAGACGTCTGAAAGCTTGCTTTTAAGCGGCTGATTAGGTGCTTAGATACCAGTCGGTCATTATGACCCGTCACCGCGTTTGCGATTAACTAAAGGAATTAGTCTGCACTCTGTATTCCTAAACAAAAATTAACATTTTCTTTCAAAAATATTTGTGTATGTCGATTATTTTTTGTACCTTTGCAGCAGCAAAGGTAATTAGAACTATGGCGAATGAATCAGTAATCAAATTGTTTGAAGGCAAGCAAGTACGTATTGTATGGAACGAAGAGCTGGAGAAATACTATTTCTCTGTGGCAGACATTGTACAAGTGTTAACGGATCAGCCGGATAAAAGAGCGGCTGCTAAATATTGGAGTGTTGTAAAGACGCGCCTTAAAGCGGAAGGAGTTGAGTTGCCTACAATTTGTAGTCAACTGAAATTACAAGCTGCCGATGGTAAGTTTTACAAGTCAGATGTCGCTGATTTACAAGGCATCTTCCGCATCATCCAGTCTATTCCGTCGAAGAAGGCTGAGCCGGTTAAGCAATGGTTAGCCGAGTTAGGACAAACGCGTATAGACCAGATAATTGATCCGGAACTGACATTCCAGATGGCTGTGGAGGACTATCGACGTAAGGGTTATTCGGACAAATGGATTAACGAACGGATGCGTTCCATCGAGATGCGCAAGGAGTTGACGGACGAGTGGCAACGCAGCGGCATCACGGAGCATAAGGACTTTGCGATATTGACGAACGTGCTGACGCAAGCATGGAGCGGCATGACAACAGGGCAATATAAGAAGTTCAAAGGGCTAACGAAGGAGAACTTACGCGACAATATGACAAATATCGAGTTGGCGCTGAACACACTTGCGGAAGTGGCAACGACGGAGTATTCGCGCCAATCGAATCCGCAGACGATGGAGGAGAGCAAGCGTGTGGCACAGGAAGGTGGCAGCGTAGCTCGTGAGGCACGTGAGACAATGGAGAAACGGCTGAAGCGTTCTGTAGTCACTAAAGAACGTGCCTCGGATTATATCCTCCCGGAGCAACCGAAGAAGGAATAAATAGCTCCTCTCCCCCGCAAGGAACCGTTTTCTTCTAAGGCGACGAGAGGGTGTAGTTAACACCATCGTGTAGATAAGCAAGTAAGCAGACGTCTGAAAGCTTGCTTTTAAGCGGCTGGTTAGTTGATTAGATACAGGCCGGTCGTTATGACCCGTCACCGCGTTTTCGATTAACTAAAAGAAAAACGAGAGCGGCACAAGATGTGAACGAGAGAGGAACAAGACTTGAACCAGTCAATAACAAGAGTTCCGATGATGACTAAAACTGAAAAAGGTTGACTCGATAACTGAGATAGAATCTTAAAAATCGTAAACTATTGACTCGAGACCTAAAAATGTTGACCGGAGTGCGAAAAAGGTTTACCATTTGAAAGACGATGCAA
>Ga0256405_10004053_pt1 | contig 28458 bp, 40 predicted proteins | sample RumenRJG_02DNA_FD_189096 | JGI IMG/M metagenome (GOLD analysis project Ga0256405, IMG submission 189096) | Bovine rumen microbial communities from Lethbridge, Alberta, Canada - RJG_02 | ecosystem: Host-associated > Mammals > Digestive system > Stomach > Rumen | place: Canada: Alberta... | reverse complement strand
GTATGCCTACTCTTTATGTTTTATTATCTAGAAGAGAAGAAGTATATCATCAGCCTATGGTTGGTCAAGTTGCAGAAGATAAGACAAGTATTCTTATTTTCTTAGATAAAGACAAAGCACAAAAATATATTGATGAATTTAATATCAATGCAGATGTTGGTATATTACAAAAAGATGTTTTAGGTAAAGATCTTAAAACTATGGCCTTAATTGCTTATCATAAAGGCATATCCATATTTGAAATATGCTATGAGGCACCTATAAATGCTGAGGCAGCTAAAAACAACATAAGTGTTCCAGTTCATGAATGGCTGACATTTGCAGATATTTTTAATAAGACAATTAGTACAATATCACCAACAAATGCACCATTTAGATTAATATTTAATAGATTAGATGTAGTTTAATATTATAAAATGGCTTACCTATCATGGTAGGTCATTTTTATTACAAAATCTTTATTTACAAGATAGTTATAATATTATATAATATTTATATCAATCAAAATGGAGAATAACATGAAAACATTATTCTATGAACCTTTTATTAATAATACTTTAACTCCAATGCTTTATGTAGCTGATGTAGATAAAGATGATATTGCAGCTCTTGAATCCTGTGGAATGAAATATGATGGTACATATTTTATTCAGACAAGAGGTGGTTTAGATTGTCCTATTCTCAAGAAAAAGATGAGAAAACTTGAGTATAAGTTAGTTGAAAAAGATTTATTGTCTGATGCATTAAAGATTCCTAAAGGAGATCCTAATATTGATGTAATAGCTATTATGAATGGACATCCTATAGGAAATAAGTTACATGCAGATTATATTCATTTGATAAAAGGAAAGCTCATAGATTCTATTGAAGATAATAATAGAATATATGTTTTTTATGAAAATAATAAATACATCACAGCATATGAATTGTCATCTATGATAATGATTTCTAATTCTAAAAATACTGTAATGATTAATGAATTTATGACTCCATTTGATTTTTTAGGAAGATATTCTAATATGTGTAAAGATATTAGAAATAAGTTTTTGTCAATGCATCCTGAATATAAGGGTAGATTAAAGAATGGAGCCAATAGATATTATCATACTATTGAGAAGGTAAAATAAATTATGAATGGAAATTGTCATTTTATATATGGTGCAGCAGTAGGAACTGCTCTTGCAGCAAATGCCGATAAGATTGCAACAGTGCTACCTGCTGTGACTAATACACCTGAAACAGCTACCTTGTTTATTTTAGGTGGTCTCATAGGTGGAATTTTTCCTGATATTGATAATCCAAGTAGTCATATGGGACAGCTTGCTGCTCCTGTGTCAACTATTATTGGAGCAATAAATAAGAAACTTGGTAAAGTTGGCTCAAATCATAGAGGAATCTTACATGATCCTATTACTTATTTAATTGGACTTGTTTTATGTTATTTCTTCTTTCCTCCAATGATTGGTTTCTTTGTTGGTTGTTTAAGTCACTTATTCTTAGATATGTTTAATGCAAAGGGAATTCCTTTCTTTTTCATTAAAAGAATTAGATTAGCCAAGATAGAAAGTGGCTCTGCAGCAAGTATTGTACTAACTTGGTTATGTATAGTATTTGTCATTGCAATTGCATTAATATTTAAATATCTAGTTTAAAAAATAATTTAAAATAAATTAACAGAATAGTAGCCTTTTTGGCTACTATTTTTTTTTTGAAAGTCTATTTATTTATATAGTGTAGTTATAAATATATATAAAATATATTTAATAACTTAGTATGTAAATTAAGATAGTACAATAAAATAAAGAGGAGAGATGACTAGTGAACACGCAAGATCAATTAAGTGTTTTGTTTTTAGTATTGCTAGCAATACAAATTGCATGTTCAATATTGTCTTTTAAATCTAAGAAGAGTATAGGTAAATATACCGGATTATTAAATGTAGCAATAATGTTTCCAATAGTTGGAAATCTTATTATTTTGCGAGCGAGTAATGAAGCTGTGTCTGAAATAGGATATTATACATCCTATATTGGAATGACTCTTATCTTGATGGCTATTACTATGTTTACGACAATGTATTGCAAAGGAATAGAGCCAGAAAGAAAGCACAGCAAATATTATTTAATGTATGTAATTGGATTTTTTGATATTTTTCAATTGCTTTTAGGAACAATGTTGCATCATGTTTTTACTGTACAAAAGATAATGTTGACCAACAAAGAGATATTCTATATGGATATGTCTTCATTTGGTTTAACTTTACATAGAATATTGACATATATAATTTATGCTTGTATAATTATTACTTATATTGTATGCACTATAAGGGCATCAAAACTCTATAAAGAAAAGTATGTAACAGTGTTAATAATTCTTCTTGCAGCTGGTATTGCTCAAGGATTGTTTATTTATTCAAAACTCCCCATAGATAGATCTATCATAGTACATAGTATTTTTGGTGCTATTGTGTTTTATTTATCTATTCTGTACCAGCCTTTGAAGTTATTAGATGCATTACTTTCAAATATTGTATCTGACATGGATGATGCGGTATTTGCATTTGATAACACAAAGAAATGTCTATGGGCAAATGAAAAAGGTTTTAATCTATTAAATATAGAGCAAGGTAAACTATATTTAGTAAAAGATGCTTTTTTAGATAAATTTGGAGACTTATCTGACAAAAGTGATAAGTGGAGTGCGCCGATTGAAAGAGATGGATTATATTATATAATAGAAAAGAAAGCAGTAAAGTCAAATAATAAATTACTAGATGGTTATTATGTTGTGATAAAAGATGACACTGAGAGATTCAAAGCTTTAGAAAAAGAACGTTATGAATCAACACATGATCAGCTAACCGGAATGTATAATATGCAGTATCTTTATACATATATTGAGCATGCGCTATCCACAACTAATGATAATTATAGTATAATATACATAAATATTAAAAATTTTAAGATAGTAAATGATATATTTGGAAGGCACTTTGGAGACAATGTTCTTAAACAGTTTGGTCAATGGTTACAAGATAAATTTAAGAATATTGCTGTATGTGGTAGATTGATGGGAGACACTTTTGGTATTTTCATCAAGCAAAGTAATTATAATGAAGTCACTTTCTTAAATGACTTATCAGAATTTACTATTCAAGGTAAGAATATCAAACACTCAATTTCAGTACATATTGGTGTATATGAAATTACAGATAAGTTTGTTGATATTGCAACAATGTTTGATAGGGCTCATCTAGCATTATCTTCTATTGAGAGTAATTACAAAACCGATGTAAAACATTATGATGATAACTTAAGAGATGTTACTATTAAAGAACAGCAATATACAAGTAATATTTCTGATGCTATTGCAAATAATGAAATCAAGCCTTATCTACAGCCCATTGTGGATAATGAAAATAATGTTGTAGGCGCTGAAGCTCTTGTTAGATGGGATCACCCTGAATATGGTCTACTTAATCCAAGCGACTTTGTAACTATATTTGAAAAGAATGGCCTTATTGCTGAAATTGATAAATATATTTGGAAATGTGCTTGTGAAACATTATATAAGTGGAAAGATACTCAATTCAGAAATCTTTTCCTATCTATCAATATTTCACCTATTGACTTTTATTTTATTGATGTAATTACTGAGTTGAAAAATTTACTTAATACATACAGTTTGAATCCAGAAAAACTTAGAATTGAGATTACAGAATCTACGATGATGAACAATTCAGAAGAGAAGATGAATATTCTCCGTGAGTTGAAGAAATTAGGTTTTATAGTTGAGATGGATGATTTTGGATCAGGCTATTCTTCACTTAACTTATTAAAAGACATGCCTGTTGATGTATTAAAAATTGACATGCAATTCTTATCAAAAGATAGTAAAAGAGCAAATATTATTATTAAAAATATTGTTCGATTAACTAGAGATTTAAAGATTGTTCCTTTAATTGAAGGTGTAGAAACTGAAGAACAGTATAATATGTTAAAAGGAATGGGAGTATTACTATTCCAAGGTTACTATTTCAATAAACCACTCACAGTGTCAGAATTTGAACTGTACATGTTAAATAATAGTTAATTTGACAAAAATTTATTAACTTATGAATAATGACTTTATATAATATTATAAACTATGAAAGGAATTTAGCAATATGAAAAGTATAAAAAGTAAATTATATTTATTCGTAGTAGCAATTATTTTGATTGTTGCTATTGGTGCTATTACTTTGTCATATATGATAAGTTCTAATCAAATTGATAGAGTTTATAAACATGTTACTACTTCATCTGCTGAAACATTTGCAAAACATTTAGATGGAGATTATTTAAGAGACCTTAGAATATTATTAGAATCTGATGAATATCAAGCAATTCGTAATAAGGCTGAACTAGAGAAAAATGATACTTTAGTTAAAAATTATCTTGAATCTAAAAATATGTGGAATCAATATAATATCATTAGAAAAGATCTTGATGAATATATTGATAGTATGGATGAAATCAAGTATGTATATATTGTAGCACATGGCTATGAAAATGCTATTGTAGATATGTATATGATTGATGATTCTGAACAAACGTTATACGATTCTGCAGGTAGATGGGAAGATAGAGAAGATGTATATTTAGGTCAAGATCTTACAAAAATTGATCCTGATATTTCGTATAGTGATGAGTGGGGTTGGTTAGTTTCTGACTTCGCACCTGTTTATGACAGTGAAGGAAATTGCGTTTGTATAGTTGGGTGTGATGTAGATTATTCTAATATCATTGCATCTAAACAAAACTTCTTAATCGTGAGTATTGCAGGTGTTTCTGGATTAATTGTTATAATTTTAATTATAGGTTTAACTATTGTAAATAAAAATCTTATTATTCCTTTGAAAACTATTGCAAATGAAATACATAAATTTAAGCCTACAAATGATACATTAAATTCTGGTGTTATTAGTATTCCAGAAATGACAGATAGAATAGATGAAATAGGTCAAATTTATGATAGTATTAGAGGTACTCAATTTGAAGTTGTAGATTATTTTAAGAGTATTACTAATATGAGAGAAGACATTGATACTCTAAAAGGTGAAATTGATGAACAAAATCTTGTTATAGACAAATTGAATATTGAGTCTTCAAAAGATGCTCTCACTGGAGTAAATAATAGAAATGCTTATTTGAAGAAGATAAAAGAATTGTCTACAGATCAAATAAAGCTTGATTATGCTATTGTAATGATTGATATTAACAATCTTAAAGAAATGAATGATCAGTATGGACATAAAGTTGGTGATTGGTATATTCAAGGTTGTTGTAAACTTATTTGTAATGTGTTTAAGCATTCTCCAGTATATAGATATGGTGGAGATGAATTTGTAGTAATTGTTGATGGTGACGATTTTATAAATAAACAGGATCGTTTTAATGAATTAGTTGAATTATTTGATAAAGCTAGTCAAAAAGAAACAGATAGACCTTGGGAAAGATTATCTGCCGCATGTGGTATGGCTGAAAAATCTACAGATGATTGGTCACCTGAATTTGTTTTTAAACGTGCTGATGAAAACATGTATAAAAATAAAATTCAGTTTAAAAAAGAACATGGTAATGGAGGTCAAGTATGAATATTCAAACTAGATACTCCTTTATATTTGCTACATTAATAATTGCACAACTATTATGTATATTATTAGCAGCAATAAAATCAAATAAAAGTATTAAAAAATATACTATTTTAATAAATGCTATTCTTATTATGCCTTTAATAGCAAATCTTCTTATAGTTGGAGCACATACTGAACTACTTGCAACTATTGGATATTTTTGTTATTATATTGGAGTGACCTTAACAGTAACAGTATTGGTATCATTTACTAATGCATATTGTCGAGGTATAGGTAATCCAAATAAAACATATCAAAAACCTGTTATAATGTATATTTTGGCTTCAGCAGATATATTACAATTACTTGTCGGTATATTTACAAAACATATATTTAAACTTGAACAAACTCTTGTAGAAGGAAGAATATATTATAGATCAATTTCATTAATAGGTCTTACTATACATAGAGTCATTTGTTATGGAATATTTGTATGTGCAATATGTATTTTTATTCTTGCAGTTATAAAATCTTCTAAATTTTATAAAGAAAAATATTCAGTTATATTAGCTACATTATTAATTTCAGGTGTATTCCAAGCAATTATTATTTTTACTAAAACCGCAATGGATTGTGCAGTAGTTCCTTATGGCATTACTGGAATAATTATATTCTATTTTGCCATAAGATATAGACCTTTGAAATTACTTGACACAGTATTAACCAATTTTGCAACAAGTATGGATAATGCTATTTATATCTTTGATGGAAGTAATAGATGTGTTTGGGCAAATGATATTGGTTTAACTCTAATGAATAATGTTAGATTAGACCAAATTCAAACAGAACTTATTAAAAAATTTGGTAATTTCTTTGATAGAGGTCCAAATTGGTCAGATGAGTTTAATATTAACAATAAAGAATTTTATTTTATAGAAAAACGTTCTGTTAAATCTGAAAAGATGGTAGATGGTTATTCTATTTTAGTTAAAAACATAACTAATAATAAGAAAGCCTTAGAACAAGAACTTTATAATGCTAATCATGATACTTTAACTGGTCTTAATAATCAGGCTTACTTGTATAAACTTGTTACAAAAAAATTACAAGCAAATATTGAAAAAGAATATTGTGTATTATTTATGAATATCAAAAATTTCAAAATAGTAAATGATATTTTTGGTACTAAGATTGGTGATAGATGTATTATAAGATTGTCAAAGTGGATCAAAAGGAATTTAAATGATCCTGAGATAATTTATGGTAGATTAGTTGGAGATACTTTTGGTATATTTATGCCTAAAGATAAATTCAATGAAGACTTGTTCACAAATGGATTATTTGATTTTTCTATAAAAGCAAATAATAGACAACATCCAGTAAGTATTCATATTGGTGTTTATAATATAACTGACAAAAATATGAATGTATCAATTATGTTTGATAGAGCACATCTTGCTATTGTTGGTGTAGAAGATAATTATGGAATTCAGATTAGATATTATGATGAAAATATCAGAAAATCTATTATTGAAGAACAGAATTTAATTTCTAACTTAAGTAAAGCAATAAATGAAACACAAATAAAGCCTTATTTGCAACCTATTATTAATAAACAAGGTAAAGTAGTTGGCTGTGAAGCTTTAGCAAGATGGGTACATCCTGAATTAGGCTTTTTACCTCCAAATAAATTTATACCAATTTTTGAGAAGAATGGTATGATTGCAGATATAGATCGTCATATATGGGAATGTTGTTGTGCAATTCTTAGTAATTGGAAAGATACTTATCCTGAATTATTTATTTCAATCAATATATCTCCAAAAGACTTCTATTTCATGGATGTAGCTTATGAATTAAGACAGTTAATTGATAAATATGAAATAAATCCTAATAAATTAAGAGTTGAAATTACTGAAACTGCTATTATTGATGATATGGATAATAGAATTGAAGATATAAGAAAACTTAAGTCTTTAGGTTTTATTGTAGAAATGGATGATTTTGGCTCTGGTTATTCCTCTCTGAATACCTTGAAAGATCTTCCAGTAGATATATTAAAGATTGATATGGGTTTCTTAGATAAAGCCAAAGATACAGATAGAGCTAAATGTATTGTATATAATATTATCTTAATGTCAGACGATCTTCATATGAAGTCATTAACAGAAGGTGTAGAGACAATGGAACAATATGACTTATTGATTCAAATGGGTTGTGAATTATTCCAAGGCTATTATTTTGCTAAACCTATGCCTTTAGAGGAATTTGAGCAATTTATAAAAGAGCATAGATAAGGAGTGTAAATTATGTCATTAGGTTATTCAGGAAATTATATTACTATTTCAGGTACAACTATTAAGATTGAGTCAATTGATGCAGTTTGGTACTCTTCAAGTGAAGGAGAAAATAAAATACATTTTATTATCAATGGTACAGCACTTAACTTAAGTGTCAGTGGTGATGCTTTAGATGAAGTTAAAGTACAATTAGATCAGTTGCTCAATTCTAGACCAATAGTATAAAGGCTATTTAATAATAAGAGGCTTTCGGTGAGTTTTTGCCTCTTATCTTGCATGGACCTCCTAGCAATGTGCGGTGGAAAACGCCTACTCTTTATGAGTAGGCGTTTTTCTGTAAAGGGCTATTTAATACTAATAGTGGAAGCGGAAAATACCTAGTCATAAGTGGCTAGGTATTATTTTTTATAAAGGAGAACATAATATGGATATTCAAACCAACTATGGCATTTGTAAAAATGTAGATTATGAACATATGAAAGAATATATGGGCGGATTACGATCAGATACAGCTTGCTTTTATTTTACAGATTTTATTCTTAGTGTAAATGAAAATGTTTATCTTTTATTTGGATATGAAGTTTGGAGAGATAAAGACGATGAATTTCATTTCTTTGTAGAAGAAGGTTTTGAAAATGGTGAAGCACAGACTTATAAGGCTGAGATCAGTAAAGCAGATCAAGAATATATTAAGAAATTATATTATGAGTATTTAAAAAAGGTATAAGGAGAAAAACTATGGCTAATGATAATAATGAAATAAATGAATTAAAGAAAACCATAGCAAAAGCATCAACACAATATCATTTAGATTTTGTTGCAGTTAGATATTTAGATTACTTAAAAGAAATTGAAAAATGGTCTAATGACAAAACGGATATTTGTAAAGAATTAGATCCGGCATTTGAACCAACTATGATAGCAGCAGAAGAAGGTATTGAAAAACTAGTAGCTAACAATGAAGAAATGTTTGAATTAGTAAAACAATTTAATTTCAGAAAATCAGATATTGCATTTAGATTATATGGTTTAGGCAAACTATATGAAGAAGCAGAACATCAAATTACAGCTAAGGCTATTATTGCGGTTGGTTATGAAATGAATAAAAAGTACAACTTTTTAGCAGAGTTATAAAGGAGATTTATAATGAGTTGGACAGAAAGAGATCATTCTGAAGAATTATCTGCTGTAAGTAGTGCTGATAGTGCATATAGATACTGCTATAAACAACTTAAATCATTACTTTTATCTATTCCAAATATAGAAGAATTGATAAAAGACTATAAAAATCCATATTGTACTAAAAGAAATTTTGAAGTAAAATTAGACTGGATATGTGAAAACATAGCAGATAACATATGTAATTATTATGAATATAATATAGATACTTGGCATAATAGTAGAGAATGGGAAATTTTAAAGTATAAAGAAACTGAATTTACCAGACTTCTACATAAAATTGAACAACTAGATGATTAATGGAAAAGGAGAATATTATGAAGTATTATTTAGGACATTTATGTTATTGCCCAGATGCAGATCATGGAGTTCCAGATGAAGTAGCTGAAACTATTCTTATACAATCAGATGATGATTTAACAGAAGTAAAACCATATTTACTAACAGAATATTATGAAATTAAAGAATTACTTGAACAATATGATTGTGAAAGACTTAATTTAGAAGAAATTGATGAAGAAGAATATGAAGAAGAGTGGGCACAAGACATACAAGAAGAAAAAGCAATATCTTTATTTATAAATAAGAGTATGTTATAAGAGGTTAAAATATGCTTAAGCTTGGTAAAAATAAATTAGAAGAATTTTCATATGAAAATGAAATGAACAATGACACAAAGTATATATTTGGTTTTGATGCAGACATTGTATTTGGAGAATTAGTAAATGGAAAAGAAATAAATGAAAAATTACAAAGATCATATGAAAACAATGACACTGAAGAATTTATTTCTGTCTATAATAAAGAATATTTTCCAATAGGTATGGCTCACATAACTGAAATACATGAAATGTATGGTCCCGGTGGAGAATGGCCATTTGTACATTTTGTAACAGTAAATCCAATGACTTTTAAAGAGTTTGTTGATAGATTTGCAGAAGAGTTTGGCAATCCTTATGAGGATTCCAATGATGAAATAGAGGTACACAAAATAATAGAATAAGGAGGATAAGACAAGATGGGAAAAGTATTACCTAGTACTTATAACAGCAATTATTATTATCCTTATGTTGATCCAGTAACTAAAAAGAATAAAGGATTACCTATTCAAAAGAGAGTATATTTTAAATATTATGATAAAGGTATTCTTACTGATGATCATTTGGATAAATTAATTGCAGGTGAAACAGTTACTTTAAATTATAATGATGATAAGGGCAATCCTATCACAGTAACTATTCACCTTGAGCCATATACAACTAAGAATGGCTACAAAACAAGTATTATGATTATTGATTCAAATGAACCTGAGAAACTTACTGATGAGAAGATGATTGAACTCAATGCAGAGAAGATTGTTGTTTCTTGTTATGTTCCTCATGGTTACAGAGTATTTGACTATAATCAACCACAGAAAATAGTTAACAGTTTAAGCTTAAAGAAGAGTTGGAGAACTTGGGCAACTAAACAGTTTGTTCAGGAAATCCCTTCAGAGACTCCAGGCAAAACAAAATACATTAACTATTATTCAGTATCAGTTTATACTTCTAGAAGAGGTAAGCAATTAACTTTTTATGGTAGATATTTTGCTGATGATGAAAAAGCTGAAATGATTACTGAAGAGAAGTTTAATGCTGCTCGTAAGGTAGTAGCTGATGAATTAGCTGAGAAAACAGCTAAGGCAAAAGAAGCTTGGGAAGCATACAAGACTGATCTTGATAAGTATAAGCAATGGGAAAAGGATATTAAAGACAGAATTGCTTATGGTCAGAGTCTTCGTGCATTCATTGAGAGTATTGAATATCTTTTAATCGGAGATATGAAAGTTGAAGATATTGATAAGCATCTTGAAGCTCTAGTAAAAGATAAGGCAACTGTTGCTAACTTTGACAATTATGTATTCTTAGATAATTGGTACAGACGTCCTATCTATGAAAAGTTTATAACACAAAGTAAACATGACAATGAAGCCATTGAGGCTTGTAAAGCTGAAGTTAGAAGACGTATGAAAATCTATGCTGAGTACTTAAAGCTTAGAGAAGTCAGAGACATCTTATTTGAGAGATCAAAGAATGGTGAAATTGACATCATAACTAGTGGTATTGATGTTGATAAAGCTTTAGACTTAGGTAGATTCAAGCAAGTCAAAGAAGTATTTAAGAAAGCTGCTAGTAGTGAAGAAGGATTAAGAAAGATTTGTTATGGTTTCTTCACTGAAGAGGTCGATAAAAATATTCTTAGAGATAAGCTCTTAATGTTACTTAAGATCTATCATGATTTCTATGATTTCCCAGAAAAGGACAGAAAAGCAATTGCAAAATTCATTGCTGTTCATAGATTATCTGATTACTATGACTCAATTAGTAAGTTTGATGACGTACTTGAGGAACTTATTGATAATTCTAGAGATCCTAAGTTACTTAAGCCAATTCTTACTAGTGTTGCTGGTACTCCAAGAGCTGAGGCTACTAGAAATAAGTCTAGAAGCTTTGAAAGAAAAGCAAAACTTAGAAAGAATATCATTCTCTTCAAGCCTATTGAGTTACTTACTGACTTAAGAGATTGTATTAAGGAATTTAATGGTTCTTCTAATGTTGCTATCTTAATGAATATTGAGTTAGATAAAGATGGTGAGACATTTATCTTCCAGTTCTTTACTTTCTCTGATGAAGCTGATGGTAGTGACTTTGATGGTAGAAGAATTCAGTATATGACAAAAATCTATAATTTTCATCATCCTGAGAGAAAAATTGGTTTTGTATTTGACAATAATGAACCAGAAGATGCAGATGATGAAGATGAGGATGAAGAAGAGTAATTTAATTATAAGGAGGACCTTGTCTTAATGGCAAGGTCCTATTTTAAGGAGTATAACTATGGCTGATATAAATTATGATTATCAATTACAATTTGAAAAAGATAAAATGGAACGAAATTATTATAAAATTGGCCAATTTATGTTAAATCTTCTAAATACTGGAAATAATTTCGGCTATGTATCTAGAAAAACTAAACATTTTATAGAAGAATGCGGTATAGCAGCTCCAGCTGCTCAATTATGGACAGTTACTTATATGGAAGAAAAAGATTGCCAAGGATATTGTAAAATCATTATTCATAATGGTAATGATAGATATTTTATTGGTGATGAGGCCTTTTATTTTTGTTTTATTCCATTAAATGAACGTGAATATGAATTAGTTGAATCAGTTGATAAATATAAAGATATATGTGCAAAAGCAAAAGCTAAGAAAGGTATTGGCAATCCAGATTATTTAAAAGCATTAGAAGAATGCAGAAAATTTGTTGAAACAGTTAGAACTCAACTTACTAAAGCTAGAGAATCTCGTTCTATTAAAGCCTATACTGAAATAATGGAGCAACTTACTAAAGATATGCCTTTTGGTGATAAAAAGATTCATGATGCTTTTATTAACAATAAAGGAAAAGCACTTAACATTAATAAACTTATAGTTTTTAATTTTGAAGAAATATTAGATAGATGTGTTAATTCTCATGCATATAAATCAAATGATGTTTTAAATTTCAAAAATACTGTTAAATTATTAGTTCGTGCTTGTTATGACATAGATATTTCAAATCATACTAGAAGATCATTATTAAATATATTAAATAATGATGGAATTCAAGTGCTAATAAAAGATGTAGAAATTTTATCTACTCAAAATCTTGGAGATTATGACTATATTACAAGTGTCATTAAAAATGGTATTTCAGTAGACTATCAAAAAGTTATTAAGAATTCTTTTTCTTATGAAAGTAATCCTGAAACTCTTAAACAAAAGATACTTGGTTTACTTAAAGCTTTATATGATCTTAATAACATTGATGAAAGAAATTCTGAATATCTTACTCAATTCTTACTAGAATATGGTATAACTAAAGGTGAATTAGTAGATAAGGTTATTAAAGAAAAACCAGAAACTCTTGGTACTTTCTGGGGTCATTGGGACCAGAGTGAAAAACAAAAACATAAGTCTGCAATTGAAAGAGACAGATCTTGTACTTTTAAGATTGTTAAGATGGTTTATGTTAAAAGAGTTGTTTATGGTAGCATTCCTAATGAAGAAGGTAAGTATGATAGAATTGAAGCTAATGTAACTTATGGAGAAGAATTACTTAAAAAGATGAGAGCAATTGCTCAACTTTTTAATGAAAAATCAGATATTGCTTATATCAATTCAATCACTGAAGGTAATGATGGAAAAGAAAGTTTTGTATTTGATTTTGTTACTTTTAAAGATGACAAAGACATCAATGGAACAAGATTAAGTGAGTTTACTAGAATGTTTAACCAAGCTTTTGAACCAGAAAGATTATATCTAAGTTACTCAAAAGAAGATTTAAATGACATTGACGTTGAATAAATCTTATTTACTTTATGAGTTATCAAACTTATAATGTATAAAAGAAACTTAGATTCGCGGCCAGTTTGTGGGCAAGATCTAAGTTTTTTTGCGTTTATAGAAAGGAACTTAATAAATATGAAGATGACAAGAGAGTATTATGATGAACTCCTTATGAGTGATGATTTTGATAAGGCCACTATAGCTTTCTTTAGCATTAATGGTTGGGGAGACCAGACATTTATTTATAATGAAACACTTGATGCTTATTTGAATTCTGGAGATAAAGTTTATACTGATGAAACTCAGACAACAAGACTTAGAATGGTTATGTACATTGAAGATGTACCTGACACAGAAAAAGATCTTATCTGTAAGATAAAAACTTGTACTCTAAATGATGATTGTAGCATTAAGCAGATCATTGATAATAACTATGCAACTTTCAGATATGAAAATGGTGAATGGCTATGATTAAATAAGAAAGGAACTTATACCAATGAACATGTCAAATTTTAATGAGGCTATTCAGCCTATTTTTGACAAATTAGACATGAATGTTTTTGACTTTAAATATAATGAGGAAAATAAGTGTTTAATAAGTCAAGAAAGTTTTATGAATCCTGAGGATCCAGATGATCCTCTAGAGTATTGTATTATTATAAGACTAAAAGATGGTGCAGTCATCTCAGGATGTTCTGACGGTCTAGAATTCTTTGAAGATAAGATTCTTGGATATATGTCTTATAAAAATAATAAGTGGATTTTGGAATCAATGAGATAAAAGAGAGGGCTGATCTATTCAGCCCTTTTTATTACAGTTTGATTATAATTTTATAACAAATTGTTTAAAAAGTAATATTCTGTAATTAAAAAATTGGTTTACTATTGTAGAAAGCCGTGTTATAATTATATAAAAGAGTAGTTATAACTATATAAATGACTAGTCTTCAGGTACATTTTGAGAGGAAATTAAAGAAAGGAATTTAACATGAAGTGTCCTAAGTGTGGTAAGACAATGGGTGTCACAAATACCTATAGTGGTGCCCAGGTTGCTGGTAAGTTAAGATACATTAGCAATCCAGTAGCTCAGGAGACTGATCCAGAACAGCTAGTAATTAGATTGAGAAAGTGTGCTAAATGTGCACAGTATTATTACACAGTAGAGATTCTTGATCAGCCTATTAAGGTTAATAAGATAATGAGAGAAACTCTGAAGAAGAAGTTTGGTGACAAGGGTAAGGGTTAATTCTTATGGAAGCTACTTTACCTGGAAAAACTAAATGTCTATACATTGAAGATAATTCTCCAAAGGAACTGACAGAACAAATCAACAAAATTCTAAAAGAATATGTTGTTTTAGACATTAAGTATATACAGAACTATCAAAAGTATGGTGCTTATATCATTTACCTGACAAAAGATGGTTCAGGCCTTGATATTCTTGCAAAAGAATATGAAATGGGAGATCAAGACATACTTTAAAACCTGAAGTACTATTTAATTATAATATGGAAAAGACCTTCTATATGAGGGTCTTTTTTATTGTGCTGAATAGGGCTTGTAAGGGCCAGAATGACCTTCTAAGGCCTTTGTTAATATGCTTAAGGGAAATTAAAAGTATGAGTAAACCAATAAAACACACTTCCTTTGCAATAAGGTGCTGTTTATGTAATAAACAATTTACTACTATACAATCATTTAGTAATCACTTAGGTCTTGCACATAAAATAGATAAGAACCACAAAAAAGACTATTATGACAAATATATGAAACAAGAAAATGAAGGCACTTGCTTAAAATGCGGAAAACCTACTCATTTTCAAAGTCTTAATAAAGGTTATACTAGATATTGCTGTAGATCATGCCAAGTTAGTGCACAAGGAAATGCGTCTAATCCAATAGTTAGACAAAAAATGCAACAAACAATGTTAGAAAGATATGGTGTAAAAGAAATTTTTATGTTAGATTCTGTAAAAGAAAAATCACATAAAAAGCACCAAACTAAAGTAAAGAAAGATATAGTAAATATAAGTAATAAAGAAATAATAAAAATTAAAGAAAAGAATAAAAATTCTGAAAATTTATATAGTTTACATTGTTCATTTAGAACAGAACAAGTAAAGCAAAAAAGTAAAGAAACAAAATTAGTAAAATATGGATCAGCTACTTATAACAATCCAGATAAAGCAAAAGAAACAATTAAACATCAAAATGAACAATTTGAAAAAGAACATAATCGTACTCAAATAGGTAAACTTATTCAAAAATATGGACAGGGTTGGAAATCATTAAATTTACCTATAATTAAACGTGGTCATAATGCTCATTTTGTAGAAAATAAATATATACCTGAAATTGAACAATATGCAAGTCAATATCATAACAATAGATGTAGTAATAAAGAAAAAGATTTGGTCAATTTCATTAAAAATTTCTATAATAAACCAATAATAGAAAATTCAAAGCATATTATAGCTCCTCAAGAATTAGATATATATTTACCTGATCTCAAAATAGCAATAGAATTTAATGGTATATATTGGCATTCTACAGATAATGGAAAAGATAAAAATTATCATATAAATAAATCTTTAGCTTGTAGAAAGAAGAATATAAGACTTATTCATATTTATGAATTTGAAGATTTTGAAGAACAGAAAAAATTATTAAAAAGTTTAATTGAGGGTAAAGATGACTATCCTATAAATGATTTTAATAAAAATAATCTTTTAGATACAATACCTAAACCAGAAATTATATATAAAGATATTAGATATATAATCTATGGAGCAGGTAAACTATATTAAGGAGGTGATGACAGTTATGGGTAAAAAGAAAAGAAAGCAAGAAGAAAATGCTATTTTTACCCACAACTAGGTTTAGCTGTGGAGCTCGTGTAGTATGTGGACGACTTGAAGGAACACCTTCTATGATGGCACTTGGTTCAACATTAGGAACTACTATTGATGGACATCATAAAGGTGCAGGTATTACTAAGATGCAAGGTGAAATCTCACGTGTTCAATATTATTATGAAGATCAGAGTTGGATCCAAAAAGTTTATTTCAAGCAACGTGGATTAAATCAATTCGGTTATATGGATGATGTACCGGCAGAGAAGCCAGAAGACATCAATCTTTCTGGAACAATTGATTTAGATAATAATAATTCAAAGACAGTTATTGACTTTGATGGACAACATGCTGAGATTGATAATCGTAAAGACCAGAGATTTGAGGAAATTTAAGGAGTTTGCCTATGGATCTATTAACTATTACAGAAAACTTAGAAAAACTCAATCCAAAATATATCATAAGAAATGCTTTTAATGACAGTGTTGTTTATGAATGGCATGTCGGAGATGAAGATAGATGGGTAAAAATATCATTTTTAGAACAAAATGAAGATATTAAAGTTTCATTTGATTTATTTGATGATGAAGTAGAGGTCTCTGACTGCTCTGCATTAGTTATGGATTCATTACAACTTGTTATAGAATTATTAGACACACTAGAATTTATTTTACCTATGTGTTCTATGCCTATGCAAGTTCAAATTCAACAGATTATCAAGACATTACATGAAATATTAGATGAGGAATTCTAATTATAAATGTATAACTTTATAAGAAATCATTAGTTTTTAATGGTTTCTTATAATTTCAGAGATTTGTCACTCTTATTCGATAATAAATATATAACAATAATAATAATAACAATAATTTATATAATATTACGCAAAACTCAGTTTTCGGAGGGAAATTATGAATAATTGTCAGTCAATAAATATAGGAAGTTCTTTGTATTATCACAAGATTGTATTTGGTGATTCCTATGAAGATTGTTTAAAATCTGCTCTAGAAATTATAATGCAAGACTTTACCATTTTTGGTTTAAAGAAAGTTGCACTCAGTCATGATGACAAACAAGTAGTTAAAGGAATTTTAGATTATACTTTTAGTGATGATACTAATCTTGTTTATCAAACTGTAAGAAACAATAAAGGCATACAAAAACAAAATGGTTATTTTACAGATATTACAATAAAAGATATTGATGCTCAGTGTCTTAATGAGTGGTGTAATAAGTTTGTAAAAACACTAGATGGAAATATGACAATAAGTGCATGTGAAACCGATGTCATAAGACGAGTTTTTGCTAGAAGAAGTAATGGTAATGTAGTATATCTCACTATCAGGAGTGTAGATATATCAGATGATAATAAAGTGGCCATAAATATTGAAGAAGATGAAAAGTAAGGAGAAACATATGAAAACAAAGCCTGATAAGATTATAGATGTCTTTAAACTAATTCTGGTTTATTCATACTGTATTGATAAAAATTCAGATGAAATTATAATGAATCAGAATAGTTTTGCAGACTTCTTAGGTATTTCAACCAGATCTGTAATCAGACATTTTAATTTGGCAAAAGAATTAGGCTTTATTACTGTAGTTTCAAGATGTCATATATATAATAAGGACAAAAGATCAACTTGGCCAGTAAATATATATGAGGTAGATTATATTAAGCTTAATGATTATATTTTAGACAAGACTGGCTATAATGTTCTTAATAATATAGACAAAGAGGTTCAGACCTACTACAATTATATGAACTTTATAAAGAAGGCTAGTATTGATAAGTATCTCAGTTCTCTTTCTGAAGAGGAATTAGAAGAATATGAAAGCAAAGAACTAAAGGTGCAGGAAAATAAAGAAAAACAACTTGAGACATTAAAAGAGGAAAATAAGTATTTTATTGATTTATTAAAAGAGGTAAATAATGAGATCATACCACTTTACTATCTAGAAAGTGGCAAGAAACGTCTGGTGAATATTCTTTGTGCTACTAAAAATCCTGATAGTTTTGACGGCTCAAATAGACTAAGCCTCTTACATAAATTTTTTGGTACAGAAGAGAATATAGTTGAATTTGACACTAATGCTAGTATCTATAGATTATCTTATGCATTAGGAAATGGAGTTTCAGCCGATCCAAATATTGATATGTATAAGTTGATATTTGATGAGTGCGGCTTTGATCTTCCTTGGACAAAAGAATTCAGAGTTAATTTTAAGAATCTTTTGATGCCTATTTATATGAGAGAAAGTTCTATCAAGTACAGAAGTTTAGTATATAATTCAAAGAAAGATTGGACATGGTTTGCTAACAAAAAGGAAGGTGAAGCATGTAAGTTTTATAAGTACCTAGAAACAGAACTTGGTATGGATATATATGATATTTTCAAAGTAGTCAAGAATGCTATGCATAAGATCTTTAAATTAAAGAAATTTTACAAAGCAGATATTTTTATCTATGAGTCAAATCTTCATATTCTCATGTTAAAGGAATTCAAGGATCTTGGAATCAAAACAATAAATGTCTATGATGGTTTCTATTTTATAGAAGGAACAATGACTCAAGAACTTTATAATGAAATATATGAAAAATGTACACAAAAACTTCTAAATATTGATTTACATAAGACACCTGTTATGATATAATATAATTATAAAGTTATAACCTTTCATATGAATAAATAAAATTTTCATATGAAAATGATATGAAAGGCTGAAATGAAAAATGAGTACAAGATCTTTTATTGGTTATGTAGATGAAGATGGTGATATTCGTGCAATATATTGTCATTACGATGGTTATTTAGAAGGTGTAGGATTTACCTTAGTTGACCATTATAGAAAATTTGATAAGGTAAGAAAACTGGTTAGTTTAGGTGCCATTGATTCACTTCATCCTAATCTTTCTAGAGGTGAACATACAATTGCCTTTGATAGAGATTTAGGTAATGAATGTGGAAGAAAAATTGGTGACTTGCTTAGTACTCATTTATTTAATACAGAGAGAAAATATACTGAATATGCTTATGAACATAATGCTGAATATGTATATCTGTTTAAAGATAATAAGTGGCATTATAATGAGTGGGAAAATAAGGAGTTTAGACCAATATGATAATAAATAAGTGGAATGGTAAAGATTATGAACCTTATGAAGTTCCAAATGATTGGAAGATTCCTCTCATGTGCAATGACATGAATGAAATTATTAATTGTGTTCATTGTGGATGCAAGATGACATTTGGAGAAGGATATACTTCTCATAGGTATCATAATAATTCTGGTATGGGATATTATGAATGTGAAAAATGTTATTTTGAATATTTACCCACATATCTAGAAGAAAGAAAAGGATAAATATATGCTTTTTGGAAAAAATAAATGGAAAGAATGCAAACTCTATTGTTCAGACCGAACTCAAAAGGTTATTGAGGGAACTGATAAAAATAATTTTTATTACGAATCAGTTTTTTATTTTATAGAACCTGAACAAATGAGACAAAGAACATGGACAGAACATACAGAAAATTTAATATATGAAGAAGGAAAAACATACCTCGGTAGATATAATCCTAAAACTGGTGAGGTGATTATTGATGAAGAATGTAATATTTGATCTAGATGATACTTTATGGCCTCTTAATGCAAGAGCTTGTGAACTTGCAGGTATTGATATTGATAAGCTTACTACATTTAGAGTTCATGAAAATACAAATTTGACAAGAGAGGAACAGGATAGACTTTATAGTATATATTGTGATCCTGAACTTTGGAGAGATATAACATATTCTCCTGGTGCAAGAGACATTTATAAGTTAGAGAGACATAAGGACACAAAAGTCTTTATTAACTCTAATTGTTTAAATGATGCTGTTTACTCTTTAAAGAGAAGCTTTTTAAGTAAAGATTTTAAGCTTCCAGAAGATCAGATTCATCTTCAGGTTTCTTCTAAGAAAAAGGACATCAAAGATGCTTTTATCTTTGTAGATGATAGTCCTGATAATATTCTTCATGCAGAGTCTAAGTTCTACATTATTCCTGATAGACCTTGGAATAAAGGTATTAAAGGAAAGAATATTTTTAGAGCTTATTCTTTTGGTGAAATTTATGATTTAATTGAAAATATTCTAAAGGAGTATGATGAATGAGAGCATTGTTAATTTCAGATACTCATGGAATTTTCAATGCTATCTACTCAAAACATAAAGACTCTATTTTAGATTTTGATATTATCTTTTTACTCGGTGATCATAGTACCACTGATGTTAAAATAATACAATCTATATCAAATGGAATTCCTATATGTAGAATAGCAGGAAACCATGATACATTAAGCGAAACACAATCTTATGAATCTTTTACAATTGACCTACATGGTCATTTATTTTGTCCAAATTCAGAAAAGCCTACTTTCACAGGCTGGCAAGGTTCACATAGATATAAAAATAGCCAAGATTATGGCTATACACAGAAAGAATCATTAGAGGAATTTAAGAAAATGCCAAAAGCAGACATCTTATTTTCTCACGATGGACCTTTTAATGACTATAAAGATGATGCTCATTGTGGCTTAAAGGGCATCACTCAATATATAAAACATAATAAGCCAAAAACTCTCATTTTCGGACATCTACACAAACCTAATCATTTTAAGTTAGATGATACAAATTGTTATTGTATCTATCAACTTGCTTGGTTTGAGTTTGATGATGAAGGAAATGTAATAAACTATAAACAATACGAGGTGATCTAAAATGAAACTTTACATGGGCTACATTGATCTAGAAAATGACAGATTCAGACTTTATTCTTATACAGCTCACGAAATAGGTGATGGTGTATATAGAGCAGGAAGACCTTTAATTATTTCTTATGGTCAAACTTTAAGTCAAATATCAAAAAATTATCTTGAATTATTATTCCACGTTGGCAAAACAAATGAAGATAAAGTCTATGTATTTTATTCATTTAATGAAAGCACTGTTATAAATAAGATGACTAATTTTGTATACTCAAAGGACAAGAAAGCTCTTCAAAGAACAGAAATAGAGGAGCTTGAAGTATCATGAAATTAGTATTTATTGTTGGAGATGCTGCAGTTGGAAAAATGACTGTAGGAAGAGAATTGGCTAATCAAACAGGATTGAAATTGTTTCATAATCATCTTGCTATTGAGCCAGTATTAGAAATATTTGGATATTGGCATAGAAAAGCAGTACATGATATAAGATGGACTATATTTAATGAATTTGCTCAAACAGATCAAAAAGGTCTTATCTATACTATGATGATGGATTTTGATAATCTAAAAGAAGAATCAGCTTATCTTGATAGTATAGTTGATATATTCAATAAATATAATAAAGTTGTTGATGTCTATTTTATTGAATTAGATGCTGATCAAAAAACTAGACTTGATAGAAATAGAACAGAAAATAGATTATTACACAAACCAAGTAAAAGAGATATTGAGAATTCAGATAAACGACTAGTTGATGATGATAAACATGGAAGATTTATTTCCAAAGATGGAGAAGTTGAATATAGCAATTTTTTAAGAATTGTAAATGATAATTTATCTGTTGAGGAACAAGTAAAACTCATAAGAGAAAAATTCAATTTATAAAGGAAAAATTGCTATGGATGAGAAAATAGGAAAACAACTAGTAGACGGAATCTCTCAAATTTGTAAAAACAAAAATGTTGAATGTCAACAATGTCCATTTTACATAGGCATTTGTCCTTTTGGTAATGTAAGGCCAAGTACCTGGACAGAAGACAAACAATCTACGATTAAAATAGATATAGAAAAACCACAAGAAGTAATACAAGAGGTACCAAAAGAAGTAACTGAAGAAATAAAATCTACTCAACCTGATCCTAAGGAAATTTGGAAGATTCAGATTCCAATGGAAAAAGGTATATTAGGAAAGTATATTTTTACTTGTTCAACTTGTGGTTATCAAAAAGAATCTTTCTTTTCAACCCCAATTGGTGTATGTCCAGAGTGTGAAAAGAAACGAACTGAACAACTAATAAAAAATCTAAGGAATACTGGTACCTGAAATATGGTACCTATATTTTTATTTATGAAAGGAAACACATTAATATGAGTTATGCAGATAAGCTTTTTAAAGAGACTTGTCATGAAATAATAAATAATGGCACCAGTACTGAAGGAGCAAAAGTTAGACCTAAATGGGAAGATGGAACTCCTGCTTACACGAAGAAAATATTTGGTGTTGTACATAGATATGATTTAAGAAAAGAATTTCCGGCTATTACTTTAAGACAAATTTATTTGAAATCAGCAATGGATGAAATTCTTTGGATCTATCAGAAAAAGTCTAATAATATAAATGATCTTCATTCTAAGATTTGGAATCAATGGGCTGATGAAAATGGTTCTATTGGAACAGCTTATGGATATACTATTGGAGAGAAGTTTATATTCAAAGGTGATGAAATTGACCAGATTGATTATGTTAGAAAGCAACTTAAAGAAGAGCCTTTTAGTAGAAGAATTATGACTAATATGTATCAGTTTAAGAATCTAGCAACTGGACATTTAGATCCTTGTGCGTATAGCATGACATATAATGTAACTGAAGAAAATGGTCAATTAGTATTGAATGCAATCTTAAATCAAAGATCACAAGACATGCTTGCTGCTAATGGCTGGAATGTTGCTCAGTATGCTATTCTTCTTATGATGCTTGCTCAGGAAGCTGGAATGATTGCCGGTGAGTTAGTTCATGTTATAGCAGACTGTCATATTTATGATAGACATATTCCTTTAGTAGAAACTTTACTTGATAGAGAAGAATATGATGCTCCTATTGTAAAACTCAATTCTGAAATCAAAAATTTTTATGAGTTTACAACTAAAGATTTGATTGTAGAGAATTATAAATTTGGAGAACAGATTCCAAATATTCCTATTGCAGTATGATTTCAGCAAGCTATTCAGTATGTAAAAGAAAATAAAGATAGTTTAGATTATAAAGTTTGGACTCATTGCAGCAGTTAAGTAGAGGGTCTATTTAATTATATAAGTATAACTATTTTTCGGAGGCTATTATGCTAGGAAAACCAAAATATGACAGATATGATATTGTGAGGTTTAAGTTTGCTCAAGAGGAATATGAAGGCTATATTGACATAGTTGATTCCTATGGAACTTTTGAACAGAATGAAGAACCTTCTTATGACATCATGGTTGAAAAAGGAAATCAACCAGGATTATATAAACATTGTAGAGAAAGTAGAGTAATAGAGAAAATTGGAAGATACACAAAAAGTTAAAAAACGACGCAATGTATTAGGCTACATTGGTCGTCCAAAAACATACAAAAAACTGAAAAAGGAGAAAGCTGCCTAATGAGTACAATTAAATGGAGTCCAATGACTACAGTACCAGAGAAAGAGCCTGGTACTATAGTGATAGGAGCACCTGGAAATGGTACTGTGCATTGGCCAGTACTAGATCTTAAGGAATTGTTAGAAGAAGAAAGAAAAAAGAAACAATAATAATGGAGGATGAGAAAAATGAGTACAATCAAATGGTCACCTATTACTGCAATGGCGGATAATATGGCACCAGGTACTATAGTCTGTGGTTCACCTGGTTCAGGTAAAACATTTGCAATGTTGAACTTTGCTGCTAATGCTTTAGGAATGGGACAAAGAGTTATTATTATTGACCCTAAAAATGACTTTAACAAGTTATTAAATGTTAATCCACATATTAACATCATTGATATTAATAACATTAAACCTGATGCATTAAATCCTTTGGAATTCTTAAAGAAAAAGAATGCAGACGGTACAGTTGAGTATATTGATACTACAACATTGATGACAATAATTGAGATTATGACTGGTAAACTTGACCAGAAGACACTTATTGCTATTACACCTATTGTAACTGACTTTGTTAATAGAAATAAGCAAAGAGGTGAATATGTAAATATGTCTGATGTTGCAGAGTATTTATATATGAAACAGTCAAAAGAAGCTCAGGCTGTAGGTACAGCTCTTAAGATGTATTATGATAATAAATATGGTCCTTTAATGTTCTCTAAATTATCCAATGCAGAGACATTACAGCTTTCAAGCTCAGAATCTATGATTATCACATTACACGGAATGGAACTTCCACCTTATGATAGAAAGCCTGAAGATTATTCTCCAAATGAGAGATTTACTAGTGCAATTGTATATGTATTGACAAGAAAATTGTTAGACATCTTACAAGAAGACACACTCATTCCAAGAGTATTTATTTGTGATGAGGCACATATCTTATTTGGTAATAGAGAAATGGCTAATGTTATTGACAAGTTCTTAACTCTTGGTCGTTCCTTGAATTGTGCTACAATATTGGCATCTCAGGGTATTTCACATTTCCCTGATACAACATCCAACTATGTAACCACAAAGTTCTTATTCAAATCTTCTATTGATGAAGCTCAGGCTTTCTTGGATAGATTTGATACATCAAAGTTAGACCCAACAAATGCAATTGATATTCCAGGTGTCTTATCAGAAGTTACTAACTTCAAAACAGGTCAGTGCTTTATGATTGACAGAAAGAATAGAAATGGTGTTATAAAGATTAAATCTAACTATGATATTAGTCTACTTACCTCTAATCCTTTCCAGAAGAAGAGAGATAAGCCTGAAACTGAGGAAGAGACTCAATAATTTTGGTTTACAAACTACTATTTATAATTATATAATATAATTAGAAAAAGACAAGGAGAAAGGTCTTATGAACATTGATGATTTAAAGGAAGTTTTGAGTGTTGTGGATGAGATACTTCCTCCTAAAGAATGTGTAACTTTTAGAATTGAGGCTCAGCCTACAACATTATTTGATAATAAAATTGGCGGTACTCCATATTTTCCAAAGGATATGGAGTACCCTACCTTTAATGATAAACCTTTGGTTTTATTAGCTCAGATCAATTTCAGTACATTTAAATCTATTGAGGGTTTTCCTGATAAAGGAATAATGCAGGTCTACATTGCAGATGAAGACTGTTATGGAATGGACTGGGATGATAACACTAGTAATACTAGTTTTAGAGTAATTTATCATGAGGACATTATAGAAGACCCTGATAAACTTATTGATAGTCTTCCTTATGAAATGTCAGATGATTTACCTTTTAAAGGAGAGTATTTATTAACTCCTAATGAAAATTCAGTCATGTATGCAACTCCTTATTTAGAAAATTTTGATGATGTATTTGTAGAAGCATACAATGATATAATGGATAATCCTATCAATGATATATTTGAATTAGAAGACTCTTTAGTTAATGAATTGTATGATAGAAATGAAAGAGCCTATGCATGGATAGGTGGTTATCCAATCTTTACACAGTATGATCCAAGATCAGATGAAAAATATTCTACTTTGTTATTTGAATCAGATAGTTTCTGGAACAAAGAAATAAATATTATGTGGGGTGATAGTGGTACAGGTACTTTCTTCATCTCACCTGAAGATTTGAAAAATAAAGACTTTTCCAAAGTATTATATAGTTGGGATTGTTGTTAAAGGAGAAAAATAAACATGATTGATGAAAAGATTTTAATGCAGCATGATTCATACATTGTTGACAAGGAAAGCAGAAAGCTTAAGGGCTTGTTAACAGATGCTGAAAAACAGGAAGCAAGAGAATTGGAAATAGCTAAAGAAGAGCTAGCAAAGATCTTTGGAGGCTAAATATGTATAGACTACAATCTGGAGATAAAGACAATAACACACAATTGTTTGTGTTAGAGTCAAACCCTTATGCACAAAACTTAATTAAAAAGACCTACACTATTTATAATGTAGAAGAAATAATCTTTGGTCCTGAATTAGATAATAAAGATTATAATGCAATGTGTGCAGTATTAACAATGGGAGATCAGTTAAAGACTCCTATCGATGAAGAAACTGCAAAGATCTTGTATTTTGCATTGAATAATAATGTAAAAAACAAGAGTGCTAAAATTAAGAGTATTCTTAAGGCATATATGTTTTATAAAGATTTTGAAGGTGACTATTCAAAAGTAACTTTTATTGATACAAAGAATTCAGTAATTCAAGTAGCAAAAATCTTTTACAAAGACGTGGTGCCTGGAGTATCTATTCAATATAAGATTCCATTCTATGCAGTTAATGGAAAAAATGGTTATAATTTCACAATAGCAGATTGTGAAAAGTATACAATGTTAGTAAATGACCAAGCAGAAACAATAACAAGAAAGTCATTTTATGAATTGTTTGGTACTAGTTATGCTAGATCATTTAGAAATCATGAAGAAGTAATCAATTACATTAGTCAAGAAACATCTAAATTGACTAATTGTTTAGAAGATGCTGGTTTTAAATGCAGCACAATAGATTTTCCATTCAATAATTCACTTTGTCTTGAGTTTACTTCAGACTGTGATCTTATTGCTTGGGAAAATATTAGAGAAGAAGTTGAGGATTGGAAACAAAAAGATAAAGGTAAGTACTTATTAAATAAGTCTTATCAAAATATTGTTCCTATAATGCCTCACAATAGTAGAATGGATATTTATACAATTTGAGGAAAGTAAAATGATAGATAATGAATTTTGGTTAGAAATTGCTAACTACATTAGTGAAAAATGGAAAAATGCATTAGATGAAACTGATAAGAAATTATTAGCGAATCAATATGCCGGTTACTGGGTTACATCAAAAATTTCTAAGAAATTAGATGCACATTTGATCGACTTAGTTGAAGAATTAAATGTTGATATGTTAGATAGTCATAGCATTTTAGCTAGTGATTATTTAGGAACAATTACAAATGCTTGCGAGGAATTAGGTATAAGTTAATGAAAGCATCAAGATTATTAAATTACAATGAAGTATTTGACTATATTGATTATCCTAGAATCTTCTTCTGTAACAATTTAACAGGAGATGAACCTTATCTTATGGTTTGTCCTGAAAGACTTGATTATGAAATGTTTGATGAAGAAGTTGCTGAGGATTATTACTACAATGATGAATCTGTAAAGAAAGTTTATATAGATCCAGGTGATAAGATTGCAGTTAGATACTTTTCAAAAACTGGCTTAATTTATGTTAGTGGTGTAATTGATGAACTTGACTGGGAAGAGCATTTGATATACTTGAAAGATGGTACTGAAATCAATGTTGATTCAGTAGAAAGTATTGGATTATTGTAAGTAAATTAAACAACAATGTGGAGGCGAAAACATGTTTAAGCAAAAATTGAGTACAATATTCGTAGGCATTATAGTAGTGTTATTTGCTATAATTGGTGTCTATGCAATTGGCTCATTATGTAAGTACTATTACGAATCTCAATTTAATAAAGATCAGAATCAAAAATTATGGGAACAGTTTCATGAAACAAAACCCGGACAGGATCCTATTCCTACACCAGTTCCGGGAAATACTGATCCTATCGATGATGATACAAAAGCATGGCTTAAGGATAAGTATGATGAAATGAAGAGCATCAATAGTGATTATGCTTTTTGGCTTAATTTAATTGCTCTTGAACAAGAATATCCTGTTTGCTTTAGTAAAGAAGGAGATGAATACTACTATCTCTTACATGACTTCTATGGTAATGAAAATAAGAATGGCTGTATTTATATGTCAGCAAATTGTAATATAAGAAGTGAAAATTTCATTCTTTATGGACATTGCATGCATACAGGTCAGATGTTTGGTTCATTACATAAGTATTTAGATGCTGAATGGGCTAAAAATAATAGGCTTATTTGTATCTATATGGAAGATGAGTATAGATATTATGAAGTAATTTCAGTATTTACTTGTGACATGAGTGCAAAGCCTTTTAACTGGGAAAGATATACAGACTTTACATCTCCTGGTCTAGGTATTAGATATGGACAAATGGCTGTAGATGCCTCTACTATTGATTTTGGATATACTCCGGGAAAGTATGCTGATAGATTTATTACATTAGTTACTTGTGAATATACTCATAATGATGGTAGACTTATTGTTGTTGCAAGAGAACTTGGTAGACCTACTGTTGAGGAAGTAGACTGGAGTGACTATGATTAAATTAAACAATATTAGATATAATATAGTTTCTGGAAGC
>Ga0256405_10004052_pt1 | contig 28480 bp, 33 predicted proteins | sample RumenRJG_02DNA_FD_189096 | JGI IMG/M metagenome (GOLD analysis project Ga0256405, IMG submission 189096) | Bovine rumen microbial communities from Lethbridge, Alberta, Canada - RJG_02 | ecosystem: Host-associated > Mammals > Digestive system > Stomach > Rumen | place: Canada: Alberta... | reverse complement strand
AACTGAAAAGTATTACTATACCCAAAAGTCTGGCTTATGTCGGGAAAGACGCTTTTGGAAATGATTTTTCTATTGTATCTAAAAGGGTACGAACAACCATAAATATCTAATACTATCTGTTTGTAAAACACTCATTTTCAATTACTTTTGGTTTTTAACACTTGATGGTTGGAATTTGGTGGTTACCGAATTTCAGTATATTTTTGCAACGTATTTCTACCGCGAGGAATTTACGGGGCTTCAAAAACGTCACTTTGCGGACTCGGTTGACTAAGGGTTACGATGAGGCGTAAGGAGTGACAAAACGGAGCGGACGGATTCGGAGGGAGTCACGATGCGGATGGAGTTGACATAGGTTGACGTATGTGAAGCATGGTTGACTTAACGAGAGGGAAAAAGAGAATGATTGTTGAACCATCAAAAAGTGTTGAAAATGAAGGAAGTCAGAAAGTGCAAGTACTGCGGGAAAGAGTTCGTTCCACGGAGCGGAATGCAGAGGTATTGCTGCGAGGAGTGTCAGACGAAGGCGAAGGAGGCCAGGAAGAAGAGGCAGCAGGATTTTATGAATGCTGTGGAGCCAGTGATTGACCTACAATGTCAGGAGTACCTGACGTTTGCCAAGGCTGCAATACTGATGGGATGCTCACGGCAGTATGTCTATAAGTTGGTAAATGAGGGGAAGCTGGTGGCATCGAGAATCAGTAGCAGGATGGCGTTTATCCGTAAGGCTGACATTGAGAAGATGCTGGCAGGAAATCCGTATCATCGGGTGTTGCCGACGAGCAGGCCAAAGAAATCCAAGGAGCCTATGACGAAATCAGCCAAGGCCAAGAATGGCATGAGCATTTCCAAAGTTGATACAGACCAGCAGGAGAACGAGGTGCTTGACTACATTTCCGGCGAAGAGGTCATGACCCTATATAAGGTGAAGAAGACCTGGCTATACACGACAGCCAAGAGGAACCAAGTGCCTGTGTGTCGGATAGCAGGGACAAATTACTACAGCCGTAAGCATCTTGACGTTCTTTTTGGGTTGACCGTAGAGGCAAGCGAGGTGAAGGAGTGGATAACAGCTAAGGAGGCAGAAACGTTGTACGGCATGAAACCGAGTGGTCTACATGCTTGTGCCTATCGCCACCATATCCCGACCAAGCGCGAATATGGGCAGACCTACTATGCCAAAGAGCAGTTGGATGCACTAAGAAGAACTGATCTTGTAAATAATGACAGTTATTACACAGCCAAAGAAGCCGCTGAGAAGTATAGCATGAGTACGGCTAATGTTGCCATCATCGCCAAGAAGAACAGCATCGCAACTATCAAGGTGGGCGTAAGGAATCTTATCCCCAAGGCAGACTTCGACAGGATAATGGCGGAAAGACTGGCCCAATATGGCAGCTACAATATCTTCTGATATGAACAACCAATATTATCTGTGCATTACGGGTACATTACGCGTAATATCTGCCACCATACAAGGATAATGAGGTAATTTCGCAGCCGTGAAGATGCACTTCACAGATGAATATTCACTAATAAATAATAAGGTATATGAGTAACATTTGTAAGACCGTGACCCTCCGCACACGGAAAATAAAAGGCGGAGAACAGCTTTCGTACTACCTGGACTACTATCCAGGCTATCGTGATGAATCGACGATGAAGGTCATGCGCCATGAATCCCTCGGCATCTACATCTATGCCAAGCCGAAGAACCAGCGCGAGCGTGACTACAACGACCGCATGCGTGAGAAGGCCGAGGCGCTTCGCTGCCGTCGTTTCGAGAGCATAGTCAACGAACGCTATGACTTCTTCGACAAGGAGAAGATGAAGGGTGACTTCCTCGCCTACTTCAAGGAGAAGGCCGAGAAGAAGAACACCAAGTGGGAGAATGTTTACATGCATTTCGAGAAGTTCACTAAGGGCAAGTGCCGTTTCGACGAGATCAACGTGGACCTCTGCAACAAGTTCCGCGAGTACCTGCTGACCGCCCACCAGCTGAAGCATACGAAGCTGACGCTGCACATCAATAGTGTGGCTGGCTATTGGTCAACCTTCCGTGCCTTGCTCCACACCGCCTATCGCGAGCACAAGATTATGGAGAACCCGAACGGATTCCTGGAGCGCATCGACACCATCCCCACGGAGAAGGAGCACCTGTCACGTCAGGAACTTGTCAATCTGGCCAATACGCCCTGCTCCTCTGAGGTGCTGAAAAAGGCCTTCCTCTTTTCTTGTTTGACAGGCTTGCGCAAGAGCGACATCAAGCAGCTGACCTGGGACAAGATCCAGCCCTATGGTGACGGCGGCATGTACATCACGCTCCGTATGCAGAAGACAAAGGAACTGGTGAACAACCCCATCAGCAACGAGGCCCTGGAACTGATTGGTTTCAATGATGGCGATGAGAACCGCAAGCCGACCGACAAGGTTTTCATCGGCTTCAACGACAGTCTCACCCAGACCCCGTTGAAGAACTGGCTGCAGGAGGCGGGCATCACCAAGCATATAACCTACCATTGTAGCCGTCATACCCTGGGCTCGTTGCAGGTCGAGGCCGGCACCAGCGTCTATACCGTCCAGCATATCCTTGGCCACAAGAACGTCGCCACGACTCAGATCTATGCCGCGATGGCCGACGAGAGCAAGCGCGAGTCAGTAGACAAGATTACGCTGAAATCCGCAAAAATCGCCCAGATGAAGATTGGATAATGGCAAAAAAGGGTAATAAACGAAGGATATGTTAAAAAGAGAAGGCCCCGAAAGTGTTAAAAATTTCATTTTTATTTTTTTCGGGGTCATTTCTCAGATATTTTTCTTTCCTTTGCAGCCCGAAAGCCATCAACAACGGTGGACAACCATTAAAAAGTAACAATAAAATATGTACACAAAGATTAGTTTATCTGGATTCGAGCGGTTCTTTACCGCCATCTGTATCGCCATCAGTGCAATAAACCTCTTTATCTCATTTATCGTGGCCGGATATTGGTACGGCGAAAGTACTGTCATACCTTACACCGTCCTTGTCGCCTGCAATTTTATCTTGCTGGAGGTCGTGCTGTATTCTATCATCACAGGGATGTCGGGGATTGGGAGTCTGCTTGACAAGAAGAGCAAGAAGAATCGAAAAGTCATTCAGGAGAAGAAAATCGCTTCTGTTGTTATTGCTCCAGAAACTCCAAAACCAGCAGTTCTTGCTCCTGTCATAGTCACAGAGACCAAACCTGTTCCTGTAGAATCAGATAAGGAAGAACCCTTTCCTGAAAAGACGGTTGAGGAAAGCAATGCTTCTGAGCCCACATCACCAGCACTTCAACCTTCGGTTGAGAGGGATGAGAAAATTCTGGCGATCATCAGCCGCAGCACCGAAGAGAATGATGAACGACGCAAGAAATTCATTGAGATGCGCAAGGAGATTATGAAAGAGTATGTATATTGGGTCGTTTCGCCACTGTTGGATGAGTCCGACCTGTTGCCCTTCTGGCTGGAGCTTGAGCAGTGGATAGAAAGTCCTTCTCACCATCCCAAGAGCAGGATGTGGAAATGGAAGGTAAAGGTTACGAACCTTGACATGCGCCACCTGATCTGGAACATCGCCAAGCGTATGGGCATGGAAAACGGATATGGCACAAAAGTCTGCGGGCGTTTCGTCATGATGATGTTCCCCGAACTTTGTATCAAGAGGAATGAGTCGCGCTGCTCAGATGATTATCTGGCAAACAACCTGACGGCAGACGGGAATAAGGGGTTCATCAAGATTGATATACCCGAACCTCATTCCATCGCCTTCCACATCAGGGACGAGCAGGTGAAGCAGGCAAACTGACAAACAGCTAAAGTCCTATAATACTTTCAGCACCGTACCGACTCTATGCGGGTCCGTACGGTGCTATTTTTATGTCTTCATGGAAGCTCGTGGGTATTCTTAATGTACCTGTATTCTATTATCAGCAACGACTTACTACTACCTAATACCATGCAGAACGACCGCTATCTACATTATACCATTATTATCTGTGCATGGAGCGTAATTTATTCCATAACGCAAGCATAATGTAGTTCCTTTGCCGACGAGACACAAAAGTCTCATTGTCTATAATGGCAAACAAAACATTAACATTCAACGACCTACCGCAGGTCGTTTCCGAGCTTCGGGATGAAGTCGTCGGCATGAAGGTGGCACTGCTGGACCTTCAGAAAGGACAAACCAAGCAGAGAATGGAACGTGTGCGTCGCACGATGAACGTGGAGGAGGCTGCTGACTATCTCCGCATGCCCCTGAACACCCTCTACATGAAGTTGCAGAAGGGCGAAGTGCCAGGATCGAAGCCTGGCAAGCGCTGGGTGCTCTTCAATGATGAGCTGGATAAATGGTTAGAGGTAAAGCGCAAGAATGCCGTGCCGATGACCACCGAGGAAGAGAACGATGCCATCCTTGCATCCCATCGTCGTAAACCTAAAACGTGTGAGTGGTAACATGTCGGACGTAATCATGTACACATTGTATAGGATGTATCAGTTGTACAGAATGAGGCCAATGTCGACAATGTACACACAGGACGCTACTGTCGTGGTATTCACCAAGGCTTTGTACACATGTGCCACATTGTACTCAGAGACCACAATGTTGACAAAGGCCACATTGAACTCATGGACTACATTGTCCACAAAGAAAACAATGTCTCCAATGGCGACAGCGTACACAAGACATATAGAATATACAACGTGTACAATGATTACAAAGATTACACTAAAACAATTAAGACAATGTTTAAGATGAATCGTATTATTCTTTTCACCAACATTAAGGGCGGAGTCGGAAAGACCTCCACCTGTGCGCTCTTTGCGCAGTATCTTTACGAGAGTGGTTATCCTGTGATGGCTTTGGATGCAGACATACAGGCATCCCTGTCCCGTCACAGGGAGAGAGAACTGGCTGCAAACCCAGACGTGGCAGTATCATGGGACGTGAGTACCATTGACACGACTGACCGCCAGAGCCTGCAGTCCTCTATTGAGGAGGCTAAGAAGTTCGAGGGCATCGTCCTTATCGACATGCCGGGAACGCTCAATGCCTCCAACCTCGATCTGCTGTATCAGGCTGCGGATTTGGCTGTGGTTCCCATCTCCTACGACTTCGACACCATCGATGCCACGGGTATCTTCATCAAGGTCATCAAGCGAGTGAAGGATATACAGCTGGTATTCCTACCCAACCGCATCAACTCGACGGAGAACCGTGCAGACGAGATGAAGCAGCGCGAAGAGACGGTAAAAATTCTTGGCAGAATCGGAAAGGTCACGCCAAGGATCAAGCAGAGCGTCGTCATCAAGCGATACTCGACCGTTTCCCCACTTGACAAGTATCAGAAGGCCGCCGTCGAACATGCCTTCGATGCCATTGTAGAACAAATAAATGTGTAAACGGGTATGAGTGAGCAAGCGTTTCCCAATGGTCTGACAGACCTTGAAAATAGTGTCAAAGACATCACTCAAAAGGCGAAGCCAACCGAGCAGCCGAAGCCTCAGAAGCAGCAGGCACCAAAGGAGTCCAGTGTCATCAAAAAAGCCTGGCAGCACTTTACGATTATCTGTGCCGTGGAGATTGTTGTCAAGATTAGGGCCATCGCCCGCATCGAGGGTTTCTCTATTCGCGAGGTCGTAGAAAAATTCCTCAGGGACGGAATTGCCCGTTACGAACAGAAGCATGGTGCAGTTACTAACCGCAAGAAGAGTGTCGATGAAGTCCTGTAACCACGAGCGAGAGCGTATGGCATTTCCGGCACTCTGGAGACCTCTCCAAGCACCTGAAACGTCGGTCAGAACCGAAACTTGCCCTAAGATATGCCAGTTGGAGTTTCGTGCTACCAAAATCGCTAAGGCTCTTTTGGCAGACGAACCGAACTGGCAATGCTCGCGGGCTCTCATTGGGGAGGCGTTCGCAGGCTCACACCTATTAAAAAGGAAGTAGAATATGAATGATAATAATTGTAGATATGATGTGTTTCAAGGCTCGCTGCTCGTAGAGGAGACGAGACCAGAAAAGGGCTTCTTCATCAAGTCAAAGAAGCGGTACTATTTATTGAGGGATGACAAGTGGCACACCAAGTTCACTTGGGAACCCGTGGTGGTCGGCGACCTGTGGGCAGATGAGACAGACGGGAAGTGCCAGATGCACTTCAGGGTACGGATGGCTGACACCACCAGATTCCAGGTGGACCAGCCCATCAGCCGCCAGCGCTACAACCTGTTTGTCGGCTACAAGCTGGATGTTCATCGTGTGGACCTGATAGAGAAGGTGCTGCACGGGAACAAGTCGGGACTGTGCATCAGGAAGTGGATTGCCACGGAACTGCTGCACATGAAGGTGACAAAAAGACTGCTGGAAGAACTTCGTGCTGGTGCGAAAAAATGCGGACAGAGTCTGTCGCAGTACTGCATCAGTCTGCTGAGCGGAAAGCACCCCCGTGCGGCCTTCAGCGAGGAAGAACTGGAACTGCTCAGGAACCTGAAGAAAGAGCGGGCCGACGTGCTGCTGATGTTCAATGCCATGATTGCTGAATTGGCTAGTCTTCCGGATGCGGAACGAATGAGGGTGGTCATTAACGACAAGAGCTATGACTGGTGGCGCGAGCATCTTATCACGGCGCTGGAGTTCTTCGACCAGATGCGGGACAGGGTGTCAAATGCGGAGGGTTAGCGTATGGTGATCAAGATGGAGACGATAGACGGGGCGCATGCCGCCAACGCCATCAGCTACGTGCTCGACAAGGAGAAGGCGAGGATGGAGAACAAGCCCGTCTTTCTTGCCGCCAACAACATCGAGCTGAACCCGCTGACGGGCAAGCCATACTCGCCTGTGGAGGTGCTGATGGATATGCAGCTTCAGCAGGCTGCGTCCAAGCACAGGGCAGAAAAGCCCTTCTGGCGCATCGAGCTATGCCCGCCGAAGGAGGAGTGCCGTGACTGGACGATGGAGCAGTGGGACAGGTTTTGCAAGGACTGTGTGAAGGTGCTCGACTCGACGGACTATAAGCAGGAGGTAGTGAGGGACAAGGACAGCTATCCTGTCATCGACAAGAATACAGGGAAGCCCAAGGTCAAGGTGAGCGGCAGGCACACGATGCTGGCCGGGAGCCAGTATATCGCTACTGTCCACTTCGACACGGGCAAGCCGCATGTACACATTGTAGCCAACCGCCTGACGATGGACGGCCAGATGCAGGACACGCACAAGTGCAAGGAACGTGCGAAGATGGCTGCGGACATCATTGCCGAGCGGTACGGCTGGGTGAAGGCAGAGGAGCGGACGAACCACCGGATGGAGCGGATTCACGATGCTGCGATGAACGTGCTGAAGGGGATGGACGCTTGGGACATCGAGACGTACTTTGCCGAAATGCGGAGGAACGGCTTCGAGGTGGAGCCGACCTACGACAGTCAGGGCGTCTGCCGGGGCTACTCTATCGGTGAGAAACTGTACGACCTCGACGGCAACTATTCCAGCACCGTCATGTGTAAGGCTTCGGCCAAGAAGTTCGGTCATGGGCGAGACCTGACGGTGTCAAAGCTGTATGGTACCTGGCAGAAGTTGCATCCTGAGATGGAAACTTTGCGAACTGAAAGCTACGGATGGCAGCAGACGGGCCAGCAGAATACGGCAATGCCTCCAAGGACTACGATTTCATCACTGACGGATGATGACGAGGAATATCTAAAAGTATTGAAGGCTAAGGAGGTGGCACTGAGGATGTCTGACAGCAAGCAGCAAGAGATAATGCCGAAACCGCAGCCTGCGACTCACGAGCCGAAAAAAGGCGAGCAGGAGCGTGACACGGCCATCTTCTTTGCCGTCAAGTCCATCAAGGAACTTGTCTGGACGCCTTTCCGCACAGAATTCTATCCGCTCGACCTGGAGGATCTTCTTCCGGAAGGTATCGTCGCCAAGGCCATCGACATGGGACGGGAGCCTGGCTCGTCGTTCAGCGAGGACAGTCTGAAGGCTGCGGCTGACGCCCTCATGGATATGGTCGAGTGCAGTGCCGAGCGTGCCGCTGTGGCAATGGAGGGACTGCTTGATGTCATCCAAGACATTGCCCTGCCCGAAACTCAGCCTTCCCTTGGCGGCGGTTCATCAAACAATGACTTGCCCAGAAAGAAGGATGAAGAATGGAAGTGGTGGAAGAACAACGGCTTTGTGCGGAACCAGCGCAGTCGAGGTAGGAACAGATAACCAATGTATTTTTATATTATGGGAAAAGATTATTGGAAGCAGCTTCCCTCTGGCCATAGCCAGCAGCAGGGAGACGACAGCGGGGTACGGCAAGAGAGCCCCCGAAAGCAGGATAAGCCGGATGTCATCCTGCCAGTGATTAACAGTCGTTCGGTCGGTAAGGCGCATGTGCCGCTCTACGACCGAAAGGAGTATGAGCGCCGCGTGAAGGCCGTTCTGGAGGGGAACATCCTCGAAAGCACCATCCGCGAGACAGCCGACATGCTCGGTCGGCAGATTGACCTGTTGAACGGTATCCCGCTCGATGTGTTGAGGAACAACAGAAACAAGCTCGTCAACCAGGACATGGACGTCACGCCGCTGGAGGACATCAACCGGAGTGCGGAGAATGCCCTTCACCAGGTGGCCGGGAACATCCATGACTCCGGCCTCATGAAACGCTACGTCGAAGAAATGACAAGGAAGGAGCGCGAGAAATGGCAGTTGTCAGAAGTCGACAAGGCGATGGTGAAGGGGGCCGAAAAGGCCTGTGAGATGATTGAGGACAAAGCCGAAGGGCATCTCGTCCGACTGACTTCGCGCATGGAGTGGTTCCCCGTCGTTTACCATCTGGTGGACAAGGTGGCGCTTGTCGTGTTCACCGTCCTCGGCTATTACACGGGGAAGTACCATCTCAGCGACACCATGGCTTTCCTGTGGCTGATGGCCGCAATGCCCGTCCTCATCATGTCTGTGATTTGGGGCATCAACGAGGTTTGGGCGTGGCTGGAGATGAGAAAGAGGAATACGAAAAAACGCTCTTAAGCCCATCTGTTTGAGATTTCTTTTGTAATTGATTGAGGGGGTGGGCAAATGCCCAAGTCAGAAGTCTTGTACTATAAGCCCTCCCCCTTTGTTGTCATTGTGTCGAAATAGTGTCTGATGCTGCCAATTCTTTAAACTCCTTTAAACAATGGCTTTCATTACTATTTTCAGAGAACAAAAAACGACGAAGTCTTCCTTTTTGCCATACGTGGCAAGAATGGTCTTGATTTTTGCTGCGAGGATACGAAAAATCGGTGGAAAAGTTGTACCTTTGCACCTGATTTTATAATTGTTTATGAAATATAGGGTGAAAGCATGGCAATAGAACAGGCAATATTCCGTAGGACAGAATTGCTGCTGGGCGATGAGCTTATGGAGCGACTCAGTAGTAAAAGTGTGATTATCTTCGGCGTGGGCGGCGTAGGCTCGTGGTGCGCCGAGAGCCTGATTCGTTCAGGTATCCGTCACCTCACAATTGTCGATTCCGACCGTGTGTGCATCACCAACATCAACCGTCAGTTAATGGCGACCACGAAAACCGTAGGTCATGTGAAGGTGGATGCCCTCAAAGAGCGCCTGCTGAGCATCAACCCCTCAGCAGAGATCACCGCCCTGCAACAGATTTTTACCGCTGAGACCGCTGAGAGTTTCAACCTCGCCAGCTACGACTACGTCATTGATGCCATCGACTCGCTGAAGGATAAGCTACTGCTCATTCAGATGGCTTGCGAGACAAAGGTCAAGTTTTTCTCATCGATGGGTGCTGCTCTAAAGATAGATCCCACGCGCATTCAGGTGGCAGAGTTCTGGAAAGTTCAGGGCGACCCGCTGGCTCGTGCCTTGCGCAAACGATTCAAGCAAACGAAGCAGTTCCCGAAGCGGAAGTTTCTCTGCGTATTCTCAGATGAACTGTTGCAGAACAAAGGCCACAACGCCACCTGCGGTACAGAGCAATGCATGTGTCCCAAAGCCAAGAACGGTCCTGGCGATCCCAAGCTTCTGAACCATGAGTGGTGCTCGTCGAAGGCTCAGATTAACGGCACGATGGCCCACATCACCGCCATGTTCGGCTTTATGCTGGCTGGTCTGGTCATCAAGGATACTGTAGAATGAATGATAGTTTGTCCATTTCTTGGTTTTGTTTGTCCATATCGATGCTAAATTCTTTTGTTTTCTAAAAAATGTGTTCCTTTGCAGCCGAAATGACGCAACAGACAAAACCCATATTGACCATCACTGGTTCTGACCCCACAGGCGGCTCAGGTATTCAGGCCGACATCAAGACCATCACGGCACTTGGCGGCTATGCCGTATCTGCCATCACCAGTGTCACTGTACAGACCACCCTCGGTATACAGCAGTTTCACGACCTGCCTGCACAAGTGGTAGCAGGACAGATGGAAGCTGTGATGAACGATGTGCAGCCAGAGACGGTGAAGGTTGGCCTGATGCGTACCGTTGAGACCGTCAAGGCAGTGGTCAATGCACTAGTTAAGTACCGTCCAAGCAATATCGTCTATGCACCGCTGTCGCAGTCGAGTCAAGGCGAGCCTCTGATTCCTGACGATGTGGAACAGGCCATCAACCGACTGCTATTGCCCGTATGTACGCTGGTTCTTACCGATCGTTTCAAAAGTCACGGTGACATCAACCTCTATGCCAGTGCTGTGGCTTACTACCTGAACGAGGGTGATAATGCTGACGATGCCCAGCGGAAGGCACGTCAGTTCCTGAATGTTCAGACGGCTCATTCAGAAAGGCTTCGCTCTCGTGGCTTCGAACTTTTTGATGAGTTCCGTCAGATGGTAGAAACGCATTTCCGCGAGAGCAGTGTGGTAAGTTTCTACGCCGACCGTCTGAATGTGAGCACGAGCTATCTGGCTCAAGTCACAAAGCGTGTTAGCGGTCAGGCTCCTAAGGCATTCATCGACGATCGGATTATCAGTGAGGCCCGACGCCTGCTAACCAGCACGTCGCTCACGGTTCAGGAGATTTCTTATCAGTTGGGGTTTACAAGTCAGGCGCATTTCACCAAGTATTTCAAGAAATTGACGGGACTCACGCCGAGTGACTTCCGCAGTAATCAGTAAACAGTTATAAGGTAAAAAGAAATGGAACACAACAGACAAGAACTAAACCGCAATTTGGCCCAGATGCTGAAGGGTGGTGTGATTATGGACGTAACAACTCCTGAACAGGCCCGCATCGCTGAAGAGGCTGGTGCCTGTGCCGTGATGGCGCTTGAACGTATTCCTGCCGACATCCGTGCGGCTGGAGGCGTATCGCGCATGAGTGACCCTAAGATGATTCGTGGCATTCAGGAGGCCGTGAGCATCCCCGTGATGGCAAAATGCCGCATCGGCCACATCGCCGAGGCTCAAATATTGCAAGCCATCGAGATCGACTATATTGACGAAAGCGAAGTGCTCTCTCCCGCCGACAATATCTACCATATCGACAAGACAAAGTTCGACGTGCCCTTCGTGTGTGGTGCTAAGAACCTGGGCGAGGCTTTGCGCCGTATTGCTGAGGGTGCTACGATGATTCGCACCAAGGGTGAGCCTGGCACAGGTGATGTGGTGCAGGCCGTGAGTCACATGCGACTGATGCAGAGCGAAATCCGCCGACTGGTCAGCATGAGCGAGGACGAGCTTTTCGAGGCAGCCAAGCAGTTGCAGGCGCCTTACGAACTGGTGAAGTTTGTGCATGAGAACGGCAAACTGCCTGTGGTCAACTTCGCCGCTGGTGGTGTGGCTACACCTGCCGATGCTGCGCTGATGATGCAACTGGGTGCCGAGGGTGTGTTTGTGGGTAGCGGCATCTTCAAGAGTGGCAACCCCCGCAAGCGTGCTGCCGCCATCGTGAAGGCCGTCACCAACTATCAGGATGCCAAGATGCTGGCAGAACTCTCCGAGGATCTGGGCGAAGCAATGGTGGGCATCAACGAACATGAAATTGAACTTTTGATGGCCGAACGCGGCAAGTAAAAATGAGAATAGCCGTTTTAGCATTACAGGGAGCATTTGCCGAGCACGAGCAAATGCTCCACCGTTTAGGCGTAGAGTCCTTTGAGGTGCGCCAGTTGGCTGATTGGAATCAGCCGAAAGATGGACTCATCATCCCTGGTGGCGAATCGACTACCCAAGGCAAACTCCTGCGCGACTTAGGTCTCTTCGAGCCTATCCGTCAGGCCATCATCGATGGGCTCCCCGTCTTTGGCACCTGTGCTGGTTTGATACTCCTATCGCCCCTACATCTGGGCACGATGGACATCGATGTGCAGCGCAACGCCTACGGTCGTCAGTTGGGCAGTTTCCACACCATTGCCCCCGTCAAGGGTATTGGCGACGACATCCCCATGACCTTCATTCGTGCACCATATATCAACAATGTATTGTCGCCTGATGGTGAAGTTCTGGCCGAGGTCGATGGCCATATCGTTGCAGCCCGTCAGGGTCGGCAACTCGTCACTGCATTTCATCCCGAACTGGATAATGACACGCGAATACACCAGTTTTTTCTTTCAATGGGATAGAAATACCATCATTATGTGATACTGAATATGAAGAATTATTCGTACCTTTGCAGCCAAATTAGAAAGCAGAGATTATGAACTTCATATTTATATCGCCACATTTCCCGCATACCTACTGGAACTTCTGCCAGCGGCTGAAGCAGAACGGGGTGACGGTGCTGGGCATTGCCGATGCACCGTATGAGAGTCTGCCGCAAGAGCTGAAGGAGTCGCTGACGGAGTACTACCGCGTGGACTCGCTGGAGAACTACGAGGAGGTGTACCGCGCCGTGGCCTACTTCGCATTTCATTACGGACATATCGACTGGATTGAGTCGAACAACGAATACTGGCTGGCGCAGGACGCCAGGTTGCGCACGGATTTCAACGTTGACACCGGCATCCGTACCGACCACATCAGCGCCATCAAGGAGAAGTCGGAGATGAAACGCTACTATGCCAAGGGCTGCATACCGACAGCCCGCCAGGTGCGTGCCGACGAAGGGGTGGAGGCAGCTGTCAGGTTTGCCGGCCAGACGGGCTACCCCCTCATAGCGAAACCCGACATTGGCGTGGGAGCAAGCGGTACGCACAAGATAGAGAACGAGGAGCAGCTACGGGCGTTCTTTGTCACCGTAGCAGGCTATGGTCACTATGTCATCGAGGAGTTCATCACGGGCGAGATATGCAGCTACGACGCTGTCATTGGCCGTGAGGGTGAACCCATCTTCGAGTCGATGACCGTCTGGCCACCATCTATCATGGATATCGTCAACAAGAAGCTCGACCTGTCCTATTATGTCGATAAGGAGATGCCCGAGTCACTACGCGAACTGGGACGACGCACGGTAAAGGCCTTCGGTGTGTGGAACCGCTTCGTGCATCTGGAGTTCTTCCGACTCGACAGCGACCGCGAGGGTCTGGGTAAGCAGGGCGACTTTGTGGCACTGGAAGTGAATATGCGTCCTGCCGGCGGCTATACGCCCGACATGATCAACTATGCCCACTCGACCGATGTCTATAAGATATGGGCCGACATGGTGGCCTTCGGCAAGAGCCATACCGCCATCGGACAGCAGCACTACTGCGCCTTTGCCAGCCGTCGCGACATCTACCAGTACGTCCATTCGCACGACGAGGTATTGAAACGCTACGGCGACCGCATTGTGATGTGCGAGCGCATGCCGGAACTGTTCTCAGCCGCCATGGGACAGCAGATGTACACGGTGCGTCTGGAAAGCATGGAGGAGGTAAATGAATTTGTTGAATATGTACACTTGAAGAAATGAATATCAATTACGTGAAAAAATACTCTAACGCCCTCGGGCGTGACATGGAATACAAGACCTACGGCGACAAGGGACATCCCGTGCTCGTCTTTCCGTCGCAGGACGGACGATTCTACGACTATCAGGACTTCGACATGGTAGGCGTGCTCTCCAGCTACATCGACCGTGGACAGATACGCCTGATCTGCGTCGATAGCATCGACCGCGAGACGTGGTCGGACATCAATGGCGACCATCACCGTCGCATCGAACTGCACGAGCGGTGGTACCACTACATCGTCGATGAACTGATACCAGAGGTGCGCCACTTTAGCAACGAGACCTTCATCGTCACGGGCTGCTCGATGGGTGGCTTCCACGCAGGCAACTTCTTCTTCCGCCGTCCCGACCTCTTCGACACGCTGCTGGCCCTGAGCGGACTCTACTATGCAGGCTATTTCTTCCCCAACTATCACGACCAGCTCATCTACGACAACTCGCCCTACGACTTCCTGCGTCAGATGCCCGCCGACCATCCCTACTGGGACATCTACCGCCACCGCCGCATCATCCTATGTGTGGGACAGGGGGCATGGGAAGACGAACTCCTCGACAGTACTCGTCAGATGGATGCCCTGCTCAAGGAGAAAAACGTTCCTGCTTGGATTGACTACTGGGGCTACGACTCCGCCCACGACTGGGCCTGGTGGCGCAAGCAAATCGTCTATTTCATCGACAAACTGCTCGCACCTGACGCGGATTACGTGATTTAGGGATTAAATATATAGTTTGCCACTATGATACAATTTCACCATGTGTTGCCGCTTCAGATACGTTTCAACGACGTTGATAAGTTCGGTCACGTGAACAATACTGTTTATTTTCAGTTCTACGACACAGCAAAGACGGACTATATCGCTTCCGTATGCAAAGGCGTTGACTGGGAACGATTGGCTATCGTAGTAGTGAAGATTGATGCCGAGTTTGTAGCCCAGATAAAGGCAAACGACCATATTGCCGGTCACGAGACGGCTCGCAACGTGTTCTACATTGTTCAAGGCAATGATGCTACTTCTGACGAGCTGCTTCATCAGACGGCACAGAAAATCATTGACCTGACTACGCAATATTGTGGTGGAGTCGGTGAAATCATCATCCCCACGGTCGTTTAAATGCAATCCGTTTGTAAGGCAGCCTCGGTGCTGCCTATTTTTTCTGGCGTAAAACCTAAATTCATTTAAATATGATTGCAAAAATAGGGGAAATGCTGGAAAATTGCTAAATTTGCACTCACATTTAAAATACTTAATTTAGCGATCGAAGTTATGAAAGTGATTAGTACAAAGAAGGCACCTGCTGCCATCGGGCCTTATAGCCAGGCCATTCAAGTGGGAAATCTCGTCTATACTTCTGGTCAGATTCCCATAGACCCTGAGACTGGCGTATTCGTCGAGGGTGGCATCAAAGAACAGACCCGTCAGTCGCTTACCAATGTAAAGGCCATTCTGGAAGAGACAGGTCTCAGTATGAGCAACGTCGTTAAGACCACTGTCTTCATGGCTGACATGAACGACTTCGCTGATATGAACGCCGTCTATGCAGAGTTTTTCACGGAACCATATCCCGCACGTTCTGCCGTTGCTGTAAAGACTTTGCCGAAGGGCGCCTTGGTTGAGATTGAAGTGGTTGCCGCTATTGAATAGAAGATGAAGCCACTATCCATACGAACGGCAGGCTTCACGGATTCGGTTATCCGACGGATGACCCGCATCTCCAATAAGTACGGAGCCATCAATCTCTCGCAGGGATTCCCAGATTTCGACCCGCCAAAGGAAATTACCAATCGTTTGGCACAGATTGCCCCGTCTGGCCCTCACCAGTATGCCATCACCTGGGGAGCGCAGAACTTCCGTGAGGCACTGGCCAAGAAGCATAGCCACTTTACGGGATTGCCCATCGATGCCGATAAGAATATCGTGGTGACTTGTGGCAGCACGGAGGCCATGATGACTGCGATGATGACCGTCGTGAATCCAGGCGACAAAGTGGCCATCTTCTCGCCGTTCTACGAGAACTATACCGCCGACACTATCCTGACGGGAGCTGAACCTGTCTATATCCCGCTGGTGCCGCCAACATTCTCTTTCGATGCCAACCTGTTGGAGGATACTTTTAGGAATGGGGCCAGGGCTCTTGTTCTCTGTAATCCGTCGAACCCATGTGGCAAGGTGTTTACACGCGAAGAACTACAGACGATAGCTGATATCATCATCAAGTATGATGGCTATGTGATTACAGATGAAGTCTATGAGCATATCATCTATGCTCCACACAAGCACGTCTATATCTCCACGCTGCCAGGTATGTGGGAGCGAACCATTTCTTGTAGTTCACTCTCGAAAACCTACAGCATCACCGGCTGGCGACTCGGCTATGACATTGCTCCAGAGCGTGTCATCGAACGAGTGAAGAAGGTGCACGACTTCCTGACCGTTGGTGCTGCTGCGCCTTTGATGGAGGCTGCTACCGTCGGCCTTCGCTTTCCAGATAGCTATTATGCCAACCTTCAGGCACACTATAGCCACATGAAGCAGCTGTTCTGCGATGGTTTGAAGAATTTCGGTCTGACCTTTACAGACCCACAGGGAGCCTATTATGTGTTGCTTGATGTTTCCAAGTATGGCGTGAAAGATGATTTACATTTCTGCGAATGGCTGGCTGAGCATGTCGGAGTGGGTGCCGTCCCTGGCAGCTGCTTCTTCCGCGAGGACGTACATCACCTTATCCGTTTCCACTTTGCCAAGCGCGACGATACGCTGAATGCTGCCCTTGACCGGCTGTCGGAACTTGATAGCAAGGCTAAAGACTACAAATAGCATCATTCTGATGGAACTGAACCAAGATGCGGCAAAAGCCACGATTCGACCTATAGAGATGGCAGACCAACAGCCGCTGGCAAGACTGATACGATCCGTATTCGAGGAATATGGTGCTCCTTTGGTGAATACTGTCTACGATGACCCACGCACATGGCATATTTGTGAAACGGTGGAAAAGGAGAGGGCTGGCTATTGGGTGATAGATGTTGAAGGCGAAGTGATGGGCGGTTGTGGATACTATCCGACTGAAGGACTGCCTGAAGGCTATGCAGAACTGGTGAAGTTTTATCTCTCGCCCCTCGCACGGGGTAAGGGCTATGGCTCCCGCCTGTTCAGACTCGTTATAGCCGAGGCACGGAAGGCTGGCTATAAGCACCTCTATATCGAATCATTCCCTGAATTCGCCGACGCCGTGAAGATGTATGCCCGTCACGGCTTTGCAGAACTACCCTCGCGACTGGGTAATTCTGGGCATTTAGCGACGACCATACACATGAAACTTGACCTATAGAGCGTCTGAATCAGCGAAATACCCAACATAAGTGATGCGAAATGCCGTGCTGATGGTATTTCGCATCTCTATTTTTTGCCGTACCTTTGCAGCAGAAACTTTTGCCATTGTGAAATTGTATATTAAATGGGTAGATCTATGGTAATTAAAAAATCTGATTACGGCCAGCAGTACAAAGAGTATACAACTCAGGCCGCAGGCGATAAAGCCTATATAGTAGGCGCTCAGGTGCTCGGTGGAGAGCTCTGGTTCAACTAAGCGCAGTTCCACAACCCGTTTGTAAGGCAGCCTCAGTGCTGCCTGTTTTTGTGATTTTGAATTTGCAACCAGGTTGCAAGAAGAATATCGTAATTTTGTGCCCTGAAAGTGCAGAATTATGATTAATAAGATAATATGGTATTCTATACAGCACAAGTTTATAGTGCTGTTATTGCTGGCATTCATCATTGGAGGTGGACTCTATGGTATGCGCACAGTGAATGTGGATTCGACGCCTGATATCACGGATAATCAGGTGCAAGTGATTACGTCATCGCCCAATCTGGGTACGCTCGATATAGAGCAGTTTGTGACTTATCCCATTGAGCTTGCCATGAGCAATCTGCCTGGGGTAGAGGATATCCGCTCTGTATCGCGCTTCGGGCTTTCGGTGGTAACGGTTGTTTTCAAGGAGAACATGGGAACCTATCTCCCACGTCAGTTGGTGAAGGAGAAACTTGACGAGGTAGAAGAACAGATTTCTGAAGGTTTCGGAAAACCCGAGATAGGCCCGATTACTACAGGTCTGGGCGAGATATATCAATATACGCTCTTGCCTAAGGATGTTTCGAAATATACGCCTCAGGAATTGCGTACCATGCAGGACTGGGTAGTGAAGCGTCAACTCTCTATGATACCTGGTGTAGTGGATGTGAACTCGTTCGGCGGCAGTATCAAACAGTATGAGATAGCCTTGAGCTCAGAACAACTGAACTCACGACATGTAACCATGCAAGAGGTGTTTGATGCGCTCTCGAAGAATAATGTAAACACTGGTGGCGCCTATATCGAGAAAGACCACATGGCCAGTTTTATCCGAGGTGAGGGACTTGTTAAGTCGCTCGATGATATCAGGCATATCGTAGTGAAGAATGAGGGTGGCGTACCTATTCTTATTAGCGATGTGGCTGAGGAGGTGAGGTTTGGTCACCAGGTGAGGTATGGCGCTTTTACCCAAGACGGGCACGAGGCTGTAGGCGGTATGATACTGATGCTGAAAGGCGCCAATTCGGCCAAGGTGGTAGCTGCTGTGAAAGAGCGCATGAAGGATGTACAGAAGAGTCTGCCAAAGGATATACAGATTAAGCCCTTCCTCGACCGCAGCAATCTGATAGAGCGCACCACCAGCACTATTGCTCGCAACTTAACGGAAGGTGCATTGATTGTTATATTTGTATTGGTATTGCTGTTGGGCAGTGTGCGTGGCGGCCTGATTACGGCATCGGTCATTCCGCTGTCGTTGCTCTTTGCCTTCATCCTGATGCGTGTGTTTGGCGTTTCGGCCAATCTGATGAGTCTTGGTGCTATCGACTTTGGTATCATAGTTGATGGAGCTGTGATTATAGTTGAAGGAATAGTTCATAAAGTAGAAAGGGCGAAGTTCAAGATGTCGGAATCGCCGCTCGACATGGAGCAGATAGGCTACGAGAGTGCTTCGACTATGATGGGGGCCGCTTTCTTCGGACAGTTGATTATCCTGATTGTGTTTGCCCCCATCTTGTTCCTGACAGGCATCAGCGGAAAAATGTTCCAGCCGATGGCATATACTTTTGCCTTTGCCGTGTTGGGTGCATTGATTCTCTGCCTTACCTATGTGCCTGCCATCAGCGTATTACTGCTTAGACCTCATGGTAACAAGGATAGCAGGTTGGCACGATTTGAGCAAAGGCTGCAATTGCTGAGCGAAAACATGATGACCAAGGTGCAGCAGGCATACAGTCCGCTGCTCTCTTATTCGCTTGAACATCGCAGATTAGTGTTGCTGCTGGCTGCTGGTCTTTTTGTGATATCAGGATTGGTATTCTGGAATATGGGTGGAGAGTTTATACCCGAATTAGACGAAGGCGACATTGCTATGCAGACATTCCTGCGCCCTGGCAGTTCGCTCGAGGAAACCATCAAACGCGAGGTGGAGGTTGAACAAGTGCTACTTCAGAACTTCCCAGAGATAAAAACTGTTTGTGCTCGAATTGGTGTTGCTGATATTCCTACCGACCCGATGGGGTTTGATTATACTGACTCGTTTGTGATTCTTGAGAAAGATAAGAGCAAATGGAAAAATGCCAAGACGAAGGAAGAACTGATTGAAAAAATGATTGAGAAGCTGGACTCGCTTCCTGGTTTGAACTATTCTTTCTCACAACCTGTTGCCTTGCGCTTTAACGAGTTGCTCACTGGTGTACGCGAAGATATAGCCGTGAAGGTATATGGTGAGGATCTTGATACGCTGAACATGATTGGCGAAAAGATGGTGAACGTTATTTCAAAGATTAAGGGAGCTGAGGATGTGGCGTTGGAGCGTACAGCCGGTCTGCCACAGATTACCGTGAAATACGATCGTCAGAGAATAGCCCGCTACGGACTGAATATTGAAAAATTGAACAATTATGTATGTGCCGCCTTTGCTGGTGCAAAAGCCGGTGTGATATTCGAAGGGGAGAAACGTTTTGATATGGTGATACGCCTCGACCAGAAGGAGCGCAAGAGTATTGATGATATCCAGAATCTGTATGTAGATCTTCCAAATGGTTCATTGATTCCATTGAAAGAGGTGGCAGATATCAGTTATGAGCCCGGTCCGATGCAGATTAGTCGTGACAAAGCCTCACGACGTGTCTATGTAGGTGTGAATGTACGTGGTAGGGATGTGCAGTCGTTGGTTGAGGAAATTAAGCAGAAACTCGATAATCAGGTGAAAATGCCTACTGGCTATCATGTAACATACGGAGGCGAGTTCCAGAATATGCAGGATGCTCGTGAACGCATGGCTATAGTCATGCCTATAGCCTTGTTGCTGATCTTTGTGCTGTTGTATTTTGCCTTGAAATCAGTTAAACAGGCATTGATGATTTATATGGCAGTACCGCTTTCTACTATCGGCGGTGTCTTAGCATTGGCGTTACGTGGTATGCCTTTCAGCATCTCAGCTGGTGTGGGCTTTATAGTGCTTTTTGGTGTGGCTGTTCTTAACGGACTGGTATTGGTTAACCGCTTCAACGCTCTGCATCAGGGTGGGGTTGACGATATCCGTGAGTGTGTCATCAAGGGAACGCGTGAGCGCCTGCGCCCGATACTTCTCACAGCTACTGCTGCCATGCTCGGCTTCTTGCCAATGGCCTTCTCCGGTTCGGCTGGCGCAGAGGTGCAGCGCCCATTGGCTACTGTGGTTATAGGAGGTCTGTTTACCGCTACTACACTTACGCTGATCGTACTACCTATATTATATATGTATGAAGAGAAAATAGGAAAGAAACTTATGAATCATCATCTTCAAGTAACTACCGTGTTGATGGCTTTGCTCTTGCTGCCCTCTGTAGCAAAAGCACAGGTCATCACCTTACAGCAAGCACAGGAAATGGCTATTAAGAACTATCCAAGTATGCGGGCCGCACATCTGAACATACAAAGTCAGCAGGCTCTTCTGCCATCAGCATTCAACCTTGGTGATACAGAACTCTCTACGGGCGGCGAGGAAATAGGCAAGGGCAACGAAGCTACCTATACCTTGATTGCTCTCCGACAGAATCTGGATATCTTCAGTATCGGTGCCAAGAAGGGACTACTGAATCAACAACTGAAGGTGGCTGAAGCCGAAGGGAAAGTGGTGGAACGAGAGCTGAAGCGTGAGGTTGGCATTGATTATGTGAACGCCCTGGTAGCTCGTCATCGTACAAAGGTTTATGAGGGTTTTGATTCGGTATTCAGCGATTTTGAAAAAGCAGCAAAGATGCGATACGAAACCGAAGCAACCTCAAAACTGGAATATATCAGTGCGCTGCAGCAATTACGCCAGAACAGCCTTGCTCTTCGCCAGGCTCAGATGGATGAAGAAATTGCGAAACAGAACTTGAACAGATGGTTGGGAACAGAAACGTTTTTTTTGCCTGCGGATAGTCTGGAATTAAGCATAGAGAACCCAATATTGAATAACACACCAACTATTCAGCTTGCCAACGAGAAAGTGAAGTTGGCCGAGAAGCTGGTAAAAGCCGAAAAGGCAGAATTTCTTCCTAAACTGTATGTTCAAGGAGGTTCGCAGAAGATTGGTAATAATAGTGGTTACTGGTCGTACGAGGTTGGCGTCAGCATGCCTGTGTTCAGTAGCGAACGTAGGGCGAAAGCAAAGGCCGGAAAACTACAGTTCGAAGCTGAAAAGGCTCAGCAGGAACATACAGAACTGCTGTTGAAATCAGAACTACAGACGCTTTCGGCCAATAACGAGAAGTGGCAGGAACAGCTGAAATACTATCGCGAAGTGGTTCTTCCGTTAGCTGATGAGCAACAACGCGTGGCTATCATGTCATACCGTCAAGGGGCTATCGACTACATCGGATTTATTGAGAATATGAAGGAGGCTGCAAAGGTACAACTTGACTATTGGGATGTATACGGTGAGTATCTCACCAGCCATATTAAATTACTTTATTTTTAAAACGACATTATGAAAACTTATATTTTTAATATTGCAATTGCTGCTATGATGCTTGTAGGTTGCACTGGCAACATCGACAAGGATACCAATGAGACGGCAGAGGCTGAAGTTGAAATGGCTGACGTGACACTTACCGACAGTCAGGTGAAGAAACTGGGCATCAGCTTCGGTACACTTCCTACCCACGAATTCTCGGGCGAGATTGAGGCTAACGGCAGCTTGGCTGTAGCACCTCAGAGTCAGGCATCGGTATCGCCCTATACAGGGGGAAATGTGAAGCAGATTCTGGTTCGTGAAGGCCAAAAGGTTGTGAAGGGGCAGGTGCTGGCATTACTCTCTCATCCTGATCTCCTGGATGTGCAGAGCCGCTATCTTGATGCGTATAACCGACTGATATATGTTTCTAAGGAATACGAACGACAGCATAAACTCTATACCGAGAAGATTGGGTCGGGCAAGGACTATCAGCAGACACTCTCTGAATATCGTCTGCTTCAAGGACAACTCCGAACATCGGAGGCTCAACTCCGTATGATGGGTATCAATCCTGCCAAGATTGCCAATGGAGAAACTGTTACCTCTGTTGCGCTTCGTGCTCCTATTGCAGGCACTGTAGAAGCTATCAATGCCGAAACTGGTCAGTATGTCGATAATCAAATGGCGATGTTTCATATCGTGAATTTCGACAATATCTATGCAGACTTGTTAGTGTTCGAGAAAGACCTTCCGCACATCCGTGTAGGACAGGATGTTAGTTTTGAACTGAAATCGGCTTGTGGCGATAAGTTTACTGGAAAAATCACATCTATAGGCAAGATCTTCGATAATAATCCCAAGGCAGCACATGTGCGTGCCACGATAGAAGGCCCAGAACATGAATTTGCAGAAGGTCTCTATCTCTGTGGCAAGATAGTATCCGACTTACACCAGGCACCAGCATTCTCAACCGAGGGAGTGGTCTCCGATGCCGGTAAATCCTATGTGTTTACCGTTACTCGTGATGATGGTAGTTACACCTTCCATCCTGTAGAAGTAACAAAGGTGCGCGAGGAGAAAGGATTCATAGAGGTACAGCCGATAAGCGACGTAGGCTCTACGGCTCAATTTGCTTTGAATGGCGCCTATTATATCCTATCGGAAATGAAAAAGGCCGAGACGGGAGAAGATGAATAAGTAATAAAATAATAATAATGAGATGGATAATAGTAGTATAATCTATCAAAAATTGACTGAGGACAAAATCGATACATTTATTCAGATGCGCATTAATCAGCTTCTTGAGGAGGGCGCAACAGAAGATGTCGATCTTGCTCCATCATTGAAGGACTATTATGTTAGACATATGGCAGATGGCTCCTTTGTATCATGGATTGCGATGGATGGTGAAAAGATAGTGGGAACGAGCGGTATGTCTTTTGTGGAGAAGCCACCATATTTTGGTTGTCCCAGCGGAAGGATAGGTCTTCTGTCGAGTATGTTTACTGATCCTGACTACAGACGCAAGGGAATAGCAAAAGAACTGCTTTCAAGAGTGGTAGAGGAAGCCAGAGTACATGGGTGTGGTTCGGTTCAGATCACAGCATCAGACATGGGTGTCCTACTATATACAGCATTTGGTTTCGTCAAGAATACGAATTTTATGCAATATCGTATCGATTAATGAATGTAATCACTGCTGTCAGAGAGCTGTAATCGACGAAGTCTTCCTTTTTGCCATATGTGGCAAGAATGGTCTTTGATTCGGCATTAAGCTTTTCTTCGGGCATCTTTGAGATTTTCGAGTGAATGACCGCCATCATCATCCGATGCTTCAGACTCAGATGGCTGTAGTCAATGGCTCCATGTAGATGGAATATCCGTGATTCATCATAGAAATGTTCTGGAACACGTTCCTTAATAGAGTGCCGGATGTATGCAATATTCTCTGGATCTGTCGGGTCAACAAGACCGACAGTGACGATAACCAGTTCTTGCTTGGGGGACATCTTACTGACCGTCTTCTTTAACCCCAGGACACTCCCCGCATAAAGAGCCCCCATGAAGATAACCCGTTCATACTTATCAATATCCTTAGCCTCTTTGAAAGCTACGGCTTCTATCCCCGTCATTGCAGACAGGTGTTCGGCATATCGCTTAGTTGTGCCATATTGGCTTCCATAAATAATGAGCGATTTGTTCATTTGCGCATGGTTTGTTCACCCCGTTTTGTCATTTCCTCTGCAAATGCTTGTTCGCCGTTCTCACGGATGTAACGGATGCAGGCAGGACGGTCGCTATGGAAGACGAATGCAAAGACCTTGCTAACAAAATTGTTGTAAAGGCGACATTCCTTAACGTCTATCTCGCATTCGGCACAAGTATGGAAACCCTTTTCCATACAACACTTGCGGATCTTGCACCATGAAGCCTTTTCATTTTTATGACATCCAGGGCATTTGCCCATACGGTATTTCTTGCACGCTCCACAGTAAAGACCGCAAGCGGCAACCATCCTCACGTCAACTGTTATTTCTTTCATTTACTCAATTTTGATTCATTACCTAATGATATAGCGGGGTCTTTGGGCAGGAAATCACTGTCTCATACACTACAGTTTCTCCACCAATGCCTGAATCTTGCTCAGCGTGGCATCGGTCTTCTGCTCGTCGATCTTGGCACTGACATAGCCTATATTTTCTACCTGCCAATAATTGCAGATGTCACGGAACTCTGCGATAGCACCATCATAAACGTTTGGCGAATAGGATGACATCAACAGAGCCATCTTTTTCACCTTGGCTGGTTTGTTCACGCAGTACATGCGCTGAATGGGAAGCTGAATCTGGGCTGAGAGCGTAAAGTAGTAGATGGGTGCAGCCAGCACCAGCACCTCTGCTTCTGCCATCAATGGGTACAATTCCTGCATGTCATCCTTCTGGATGCAGGCACCATTGCCTTTGTTATGACAATACTCGCAAGCCAGACAGCCTGCAATCTTCTTCTTAGACACATTGACCAATGTGACCTGATGACCTGCTGCCTCGGCAGCCTTCTTGTACTCTTCCGCCATCCATGCAGTGTTGCCGTTAGCTCGTGGCGAGCCTTGTAGAATCAGAATGTTCATAATCGTATTTATTTAGTGTAAATCCTTAAATTAGAAAGTTGGTACTCACCACTCGAAAGTTGGTTCTTACCACTTTCTTGTAATAACCTTGCTAATTTTCTTTGCAAATATACGGATTTTGCTGCAAATTTTGTATATTTGCACCTTAAATTTAGGATTGTTTATCAAGTAACCCAACAAAATCTGCACTTATGGATTCTTTTAAGGATAAAGTAGCCGTTGTGACGGGAGGTGCTCAGGGCATCGGACGATGTATTGCCGATGAGTTTCTGAAGGCCGGTGCCCATGTCTGTGTCATCGACAAGCAGAAAGGGCAGCACTTTGTGGGCGACATATCGGACAAGCAGGTGCTGGAGCGGTTTGCCCAGGAGGTCATCGGGAAGTATGGTCATGTGGACTACCTTATCAACAATGCCCTACCGCTGATGAAGGGCATTGACGAATGCAGCTATGAAGAGTTTCAATACGCCATGAGCGTGGGAGTTACCGCTCCGTTCTACCTTGCCAAACTCTTCGCTCCGTATTTTGCCGAAGGTGCCGCCATCGTGAATATATCATCGTCCCGTGACCGCATGAGCCAGCCGCAGACAGAGAGCTACACGGCTGCAAAAGGTGGCATTGCCGCACTGACCCATGCACTGGCTGTTAGCTTTTCAGGCCGTATTCGTGTTAATTCTATCTCACCAGGTTGGATAGACACTAACTATACGGTCTATGAAGGCCCCGATGCCACACAGCAACCTGCAGGACGTGTCGGCAATCCGATGGATATTGCCAACATGGTGCTGTTCCTCTGTTCCGACAAGGCAGGTTTCATTACGGGTGAGAACATCTGCATAGATGGTGGCATGACCCACCAGATGATCTATCATGGCGATAACGGCTGGAAGTTGGAAATATGAAGAAGGGATTACTTATATCGATTGCGTTGATATTTTCAGTTGCAATATCGGCACAGGATGTTGAAGGATTCATCAACAGACAGATGCAGACTTATCCGAAGTCGCGGCTGCTTGACATCTACAAGTCGTGCTTCCAGGACTATATGGGAGCCGAACATCTGGTGTCGGACAGACAAAGGGTTAAGGCTTATCTGGATGAAGAGTTGAATACTATCAGCCTCGATGACCTCATGCCCTGGTACTACGAGCCATGCGGGATAGACAGCAGCTATTATCGTGTCAGCATTCGAGCCATCAAAGAGAGTCTCGTCTCAGAAGACCTGTTGCTTAATGCCTTCATCCGAAGTGCCAACTCTGAGAAGCGACCTTCTGTTGAGTCGTGGAGTGAACGATGGCACAAGATTATTGGTACTATTGACCAGATGAAACTGGATTTGCCCAACTATCAAGAGGACAAACAATTCATAGACAGCGTCCTTTACGTCGGGAAATACGCCATCAGCCACTCGCCAGACTACCGTGAGGCCTATCATCCTCACTACAGAATTGTAGAACGTAACATCTTTGAAAAAGAAATCAAAAGTCTTATAGATCAGAAAAAGTAAAAAAACAATGAAGATAGAAAAGTTTGTATTCGCAGCCTTCATGATTATGGCAAGTATTCCTGCATTTGCTCAGGAAGAGAACGGATTTAAGAAGTTCAACGTAAGGGAGGACTTCACGGAGAATGGTTTCCAATGGTTCCACGATGCCGAATTGCTTGCGGCTGGCGACAAGGAGAAAAGCAATGCCATGACCATCGGCTGGGGTGGCATCGGGACACTTTGGGGACGCACAGCCCTGACTGTTTATGTCGCAGAGAAGCGTTATACCAAGGAGTTTATGGATAAAGCGGAATACTTTACTGTGATGGCTTTTGACGTGAAGGACAGTAAGGTGCTGAACTACATGGGAACGAAGAGCGGACGCGACGGCGACAAGGCTCAGGCTCTTGGACTTCATACTGCCTATACAGCCAACGGTACACCATATTATACTGAAGCTACGATGGTGATAGAGTGCAAGATTATGTATGCCGCGCCCTTTGATCACCAGTATTTCAAAAGTGACGCTCCCAAGAATATGTATGCTAACTTCCCTGCTGGTATTCAGTTCATGTATATAGGTGAGGTTGTTAACGCCTGGAAGAAATGAGTAAACGGGATTATATTCAGGCAAATAAGGACTGGTTAGAAGCCAAGTCAAAAGAGGAAGGGATTAAGGCTCTTCCTAAGGGAATATATTATAAGGTGTTGGCAGAGGGTGACGCTTCGAGTGCCCAGCCGACGGTTCGCAGTATCATCACAGCCCACTACACAGGTAAGACCATCGACGGCAAGCAGTTTGACAGCAGCCGTGGCGGTGTTCCTCTGGCTTGTAGGCTATGTGACTTGATTGAGGGCTGGATCATTGCCATGCAGCAGATGCATATCGGTGACAAGTGGGAACTATATATTCCTGCAGAGATGGGATATGGCAAGTTCTCTCAGCCAGGCATTCCCGGTGGTTCAACACTTATCTTTGAAATTGAATTGTTAGGCATCGCATGACGTTACGTGAACTCATTCTTTCCGTAGATTCAGAGCAGTATAGCGATTCTTCGCTATATCAGAAGCTCCGTGAGATAAAACCTGAATATGGCTCCAGCAGGCATATTCAGGTAAAGCTTATCGATGGGAAGATTGCTGTAACCAATGCCCATGTCGGCTCGATGGGTGATATTCTCACTTACCCAATTGACGTTGAACCCGAATTGAAAATATCAAAGGTACAGCTTTTAGATGCCATCCTTCATGAACTTTCCTCCAATGGGTTCAGTGAATCGGAAGAGTCTGATTTCTGGAGCGACTTTGATAATCTTCAAAAAGCAAAAATAGTTCGATGACAGACTTCGATTCTATATGGCGCATTCAGGATGAGATTCGGACGGTGGTCAATACCGTTCTAGGTGAGTGTATCTGGAATCTGGCCTATGATGAGAGGCGTAGTGCTATCTTTCTCGAACTGACATTCTTCCTTGATGAAGATGCTATCAGTAATCTTTGTTGTCAGTTCCCAATACCGGCAGATTATGACGGAGTCGGACCTAAGGGGACTAAGTTCGTATTTTACTTATAACAAAAAAGTTGGTAATAGGTAAACAAATACATATTGCAGTATTTGGGTTGAATCTGCGTAGGGTTTAATAACGTTAAATACGTTAAATCTTCATTCTTTTGGGGCACCCAAAAATCCCCAACGTCACTTTTCTACCGTTTAATATGTAAGTTATTGATTATCAATATTTAAAATATTCAGTGGCTGTAGTGGCCTATTATCAGTTTACATGACCAATTCTGTGGCTCTTATTGATGAATATACGTTTATATATTGTAACGATTTGCCTTCTTTTGATATACCTAATTCTGTGAAAACTATTGGCAAAGGAGCTTTTTATGGTTGTGAGAGTTTGGCATCCGTAACAATTCCAAATTCAGTAACATCCATTGGTGATGATGCTTTTAATTATTGCAGAAACCTATTATCTGTGTCAATTC
>Ga0256405_10004051_pt1 | contig 28483 bp, 32 predicted proteins | sample RumenRJG_02DNA_FD_189096 | JGI IMG/M metagenome (GOLD analysis project Ga0256405, IMG submission 189096) | Bovine rumen microbial communities from Lethbridge, Alberta, Canada - RJG_02 | ecosystem: Host-associated > Mammals > Digestive system > Stomach > Rumen | place: Canada: Alberta... | reverse complement strand
CAATTTTTGGTGAAAGCTTATTCGATGATTATATGGACTTCGACTTCCCGAGATTTGCGGATATCGAAAACCTCGACAAGAAGCTGTACGGCAAGAAGGCTTCGAGGATAATGAAGACCGATGTGCATGAGCACGATGACCACTTTGAAGCGGATATCGACCTTCCGGGCTTCAAGAAGGAGCAGATAAAGGTGCAGCTTGAAGACGGCTACCTGACAGTCAGCGCAGAAAAGGGTCTCGACAAGGACGAAAAGGACAAGAAAGGAAAGCTTATCCGTCAGGAACGCTATTCAGGTGCAATGTCCAGAAGCTTCTATGTTGGTGATGCCATAAAGCAGGAAGATGTCAAGGCTAAATTCGAGAACGGTGTCCTGAAACTGGAGATACCGAAGAAGGAGCCGCAGAAACAGCTTCCCGAAAGCAAATATATAGCAATCGCTTAAAACACAACAGCAAAGGCTGCCGTATCGTAAAAGGTGCGGCAGCCTTTTTTGCTTTATAATTTATTTCAAGGAGTAAATTGTTATCTCAGTTCAACGTCGTAATTATCTGCGATCTCCCATTTATCGACTTTCCGGTACTCTCCGTCTGGAACTTCCTCATATCTGATATAAACTACCGAGTGCTTCTCGTAAGCCGTATCTTCAAAAGGCTCCACCCAAACGAGCCTGTCTGCATTGTGCTCTTCAAGCACGGTATAAAGATCACGGGTAAGTAGATTTGCTCTCGGCATTGGTATCTGCTCCTTCGTTTTGCACTGCAATAATTATAGCATAAGACCGCAGATAAATCAAGCCGTTGCCGGAAATGCTTTACATATATACTGATTTGTGGTATAATTACTGACATAAACCGGAATTTAGAATATAATAGATTGGAGAAAACATATGGGAAAACAAATCAACTATTATATGGGATATAAAGATTTTCTATCAGTTGCACAGACTGCGCTTGATAATGGTGCTGTCATCTATAGGCATGAGCGTAGAAATGGTAAAATGCAGATGATAGGCGGAACTTCTTTAGAAATTGTCAAAGAAGATACAGTATTTTATTATTTTCATTTCCCGACAAGTGGAGAACTCATAATAGAAGATCATTATGGGAATCAGCACCCCTCGCATTCGTCAGCATTGCATTTAATCGAAGCAGGTTTTTCTCGTCCGAATCACGAAAATCGACTGCTTAGAAGTAATCGGCTTTATTTGATTACCGGAAGATATGAGAACGGGATATGGATTCCTCGTTCTGAAAATATTGGAAAGTGTTATAGCAAGTTGGTGCGAATTGTAAAAAGGATCGCTCCTTATACTGAGATTGAACATTATGTTGTTAATGAAATGTATAAGGGAGAGAAGTATATAACTAAGGAATATATTACGCCTGAATTCTTTATTTTAGTGAAAAACAATGATTATACTTTAGGATAAGAATTCTGATTATCATTAGTAACACAGTATGTAACAAGCCCGTATTCGCACGGGCTTGTTTCTTTATTCATCGGAATCGTTCGTCTCCTGCTGAACAGCATCATTAGGGTCATCGAACTCAGTCTCATCTTCCTCATCATCGTCAGGAACGACCTTTTTCGGAGCTTTTGACTTGCCGCCCTTGTAAATCTTGAAATAGTAGAACGCACCGCCGCCGATCAGAAGCGCAGCTCCCACCACAAGAATGATAGTGTTGCTGCCGCTTTTCGGATTCATAAGTCCCGTTATCATCTTTTCGGTAGTGGATTTTCCGGAGCCGTTCTCGCCGAGAAATCCATATATCGCGCCCTCCGGAACGTGCATATTCAGCGCGTTCACGGCTCTTGTTCCGCGAAATGTTTTTATAAGTTCATGTGTTTCTATCGCATACATTTTCAGTTCCCCCTTACGCAAGCGCATCGAGCCTTTTCATTATAAGAGCAGCGATTCCGGGAAATACGAACAGCCCGATAACTCCCGCGGCTATGGAAAGTCCTGCCATTATCAGCGGCGAACCGAGCGATATCAGCAGCGCCGGAATGAACAGCATCGTCGCCGCTAAAATCCCGAATACCGAGAACCAGACTTTGTTTCTGAACAGCGCCGCAACGCAGACATATATGCCGCTGAACAGGAACATCATTCCCGCTTTTGCAATGACCGCGCACAGCATATCGAAAAGTCCGCTTGTAAAGTCCGCACCGGTGAAAACTCCGAATACCGCCGCGCCGAGTACATACCCGGCAAGTATCATTATTCCGGCGACCGCGCCTGTTATCAGTTTTGCGGCAGCGTATCCGCGTTTCTTCGGAAACAGCGAGAAGATATTCTTGACCGCGCCGCTCTTGTAGTCGTTACCGACGAAGAACGCGAGAAAAACTCCCGCTATCGCGAATATCCCCGCGCTGAACAGCCCGCTCACCTGTCCCCACGCGTCATATCCCGGCTCGAAGCCTGTCATTACTGACATTGACCCCGGTATGACCGCCGCGCACAGCATAAACAGATACAACAGCGGCATTCTGAAAAGCCTGTAAATATCACGCTGCAGCAATGCCGTTCCTTGCGTTCCGAGTCTCTTTTTTACTGCGTTTTTTGCGTTCATGCGCTTCTCGCCTCCTCCATGATCCCGATATAGTATTCTTCAAGTCCGATGCGCTTTGTTTCGAGCTGCACCACCGGTATCTGTGCTCCCATAAGCATTGCGGAGATCTTCATACTGTCAGGCTCTCCATAGACCTTTATGCCGCTTTCGGAAGTCTCTGTCTCAAACTGTCTGCGCAGGAACCCGAATGCTTTCATATCGTTCGCGGTGCGCACAAGTATGTGGTCGCGGCAGCGCTCCGACATCTGCTCCGCGCGTATCTGCTGAATGAGCCTGCCTTCCTTGATTACGCCGTAGTGTGTGGCTATTTTTGAAAGCTCGTCCAGTATGTGCGAGGTGATGAGGATAGTGACACCCTCCTCGCGGTTGATGTATTGCAGCGTTTCACGCACGATACGGCAGCCTTCGGTGTCAAGCCCGTTTATCGGCTCGTCCAGTACAAGCAGCTTCGGGTGTCCGAGAAGCGCCTGAGCAATGCCGATACGCTGCTTCATTCCGAGTGAGCATTTGCCGAATTTCTTATCGGCGTGCTCTGTCATCTGCACTAAGTCAAGCACTCGTGCGATCTCGTCCTCCGGGTCTTTCACATCGAGATTGAGCGTCTGCATCATCATATTCTGATACACCGTTGAGCCGGGAAAGCAGGCGGGGTCTTCGATAAGCGTCCCTATCTGCGCACGCTCGGCGGGGTTCCGGTAGGATTTGCCGTAGAGCTTTATCTTGCCGTGCGTCGGAACGAGCAGTCCGCATATCAGCTTTTCCGTGGTGGATTTGCCGGAGCCGTTCTCGCCGATAAAGCCGTATATCGCGCCCTCCGGCACCGTTAAATTCAAATTTTCGACTGCGTATATCCCGTGAAAGGATTTGCAGAGATCGTGAGTTTCTATCGCGTTCATAGCGGTGTCTCCTTTCAGCCTTAGCCTATAATATCATCGGAATAAACAGTGAAATATTTATCCTGTCTGATCCTAAAAAATCCTGCAATAAATCCTAAAAGCTTTTTCATAATATGTACCCCCGTGTTTGCTGATTTGTCTGTATTATATAACCTTAATGTTTCCGAATTATTGCTGAATTGTTTCAGAATTGTTAAAATGCCGGAACTTATTGAAATTTACGGAGTGAGGTGCTATAATAAATACATATCATTACAGAGGTGAACGGAAATGCTTAAAATACTTGTTGTTGACGATGACGCGGAGCTTAACCGGACAGTCTGCAAATATCTTGAAATGAACGGATATGAAACGACAGGCTGCCTTGACGCCGTAAGCGCTTATGATACAATGTACGGCAATTCTTTCGACTGCATCATTTCAGACATTATGATGCCGAAAATAGACGGGTACGAATTTGCCGAAAGTGTCCGGAGCCTTGACAGCAATATCCCGATACTGTTCATGACTGCGAAGGACGATATTGCATCAAAGCAGAAAGGCTACCGCGTCGGGATAGATGATTACATGGTAAAGCCCATAGTTCTCGAAGAGCTTCTTCTCAAGATAGGAGCCATTATGCGCCGTGCAAAGATAAACGATACGAAGAACATAACAGTCGGAAAGCTTGTTATGAACAGCGAAACGCGCAGTGCATCATACGGCGGCGAGGAAATACCGCTTACAGTCCGGGAATTTGATCTGCTGTACAAGCTGCTGTCCTACCCGAAAAAGACATTCTCCCGTTCGCAGCTCATGAACGAGTTCTGGGATATCGAAGCAACTTCGGGACTGCGCTCCGTCGATGTGTATATGAGAAGGCTGCGCGAGAAGTTCGCGGACTGCGACGAATTTGAGATACAGACAGTACACGGACTTGGGTATAAGGCGGTGCTTAAATGACTTCAAAGAAGATACTTTCCGGACTGTTCAAATTTGTCGTGTTCTTTATGCTGATAGCATTTGTTGTGTCCTGCTCGTTCCTGCTGTTCTTCCATTTTATGGACTATACCGAGGAACAGATGCGTGCAAGTGCTCCGATAACATTAGGGAATGTTGTATTTATAACACTTATCTTCTGGGTATGCGACACAGTGCGCACCCATATTACCGTAGATCGTCCCATAAACCGTATAACCGAGGGACTGCAAAAAATAACGGCAGGCAGGTTTGATACGGTCATCGAGCCGATAGATCATCTGTCCGATGAAAACGGATACAATGTGATAATTTCGGAAATAAACAGAATGACCGCAGAGCTGGCGGGAGTTGAAACACTGCGCACCGACTTTATCTCAAATGTCTCGCACGAGATGAAAACGCCGCTTTCCGTTATCAACAATTACGGACAGCTTCTGCAAAGCAGCGGACTCACGGACAGCGAACGCAGGGAGTACGCGGAAGCGATAACCGCAGCGGCAACACGGCTTTCCGAAATGATAACCAATATTTTGAAGCTGAACAAGCTCGAAAATCAGCAGATATTCCCGGAGCGCAAGGTGTACGATCTCGGTGAGCAGCTTGCGGAATGCCTGCTGCAATTCGAGAGCCGCTGGGAACAGAAAGAAATTGAGATTGAGACGGACATCGCGGAGAATGTTGTGATAAACGCGGACAGCGAATTATTAAGTATAGTGTGGAATAACCTGTTTTCCAATGCGATAAAGTTCACGGAGCCAGGCGGAACGGTCTTTGTGGGACTGCAAGCAGATGAGCGTACTGTAAACGTCACAGTGCGCGATACAGGCTGCGGAATGGACGCGGACACCGGAAAGCACATATTCGAGAAATTCTACCAGGGCGATACCTCACATTCCGCACAGGGCAACGGTCTCGGACTTGCGCTGGTGAAGCGAGTTATCGACATCGAGAACGGAAAAATTTCGGTTGACAGCGAGGTCGGAAAAGGAACCACATTCGTTGTGACATTTAACAATTCCGCAACAATTCTCTGACATTTCCGAAACATTCGCGTGATATTATTGGAAAAAACGGAGGTACACCACAATGAGCAACGAGAAATTTGAATACACATATTCGGCTGAAAAGCAGGCGGAAATAAACGCCATAAAGCAGAAATATATGCCGAAACAGACAGATGATACGGATGGCGCTATGAAGCGGCTCAGAAAGCTTGACACGTCTTGTGAACGCACGGCTCAGATAACAGCGCTGACTGTCGGCATTGCCGGAACTCTTATCTTCGGGCTGGGACTTACCTTCTGCCTTGAATGGAGCAATATGATACTCGGTATAGTGCTTATGGTGATAGGTGCAGCAATAGCCATACCTGCAAAGTTCATCTATGACAAGGTGCTGAAAAGCAGACGTGAGAAAGCTGCACCGGAGATACTGCGGCTTTCGGAGCTACTCGAAAACGGCAAATGAAAATATCCGTCCGGAAAATTATCCCGGGCGGATTTTTTAACATTTCTGAAACATTTCAGCAACAATTCGGAAACATCTTGGTGTTATTATGTTCTCAACAAATAAAACAACAGGGGGACACCACAATGAAAAAGATGTATTTGGTAACAGGCGCAGCAGGATTTTTAGGCGGAACGGTATGCCGCCAGCTCATAGACAGGGGCGATAAGGTGAGAGCGTTCGTGCTCCCGAATGACCCTGCGATAAAGTTCGTTCCCGAGGAAGCGGAGATATGCGAGGGTGATCTTCGCGATATGGCATCTCTCGAAAGATTCTTCACTGTTGACAGCGATACCGAGACTGTGGTTCTTCATATCGCAAGCATAGTGACCGTTGACCCCGGATTCAACCAGAAGGTGATCGACGTTAATGTCGGCGGCACACAGAATATCATTGATCTCTGCCTGTCCCACAAGGAATGCAGAAAACTTGTATATTGCAGCAGCACCGGCGCTATCCCGGAAACACAGAAAGGCACGGCTATCCGCGAGACGGATAATTTCGACGCCGACAAGGTAGAGGGCTGCTACAGCCAGTCAAAGGCAATGGCAACACAGCTCGTTCTCGATGCAGTACGCGACAAGGGGCTGAACGCCTGCGTAGTCCACCCGAGCGGAATAATGGGACCGGAGGATTACGCTGTGGGCGAAACTACCGGCACGCTCATCAAGATAATCAACGGCGATATGCCTATGGGAATAGACGGCTCATTCAATCTCTGTGATGTGCGCGACCTTGCACACGGAACGATAATGGCAGCAGACAAGGGAACTGCCGGAAGCTGCTACATTCTCGGCAATGATGAAGTATCATTCAAGGATTTCTCAAAACTCGTCTGCGAAGAGAGCGGCTGCAAGCCGGTAAAGATGTTCCTGCCGCTCGGTATGGCGAATTTCATTGCAGGCATACTCGAAAAGAAAGCAAAGAAAAAAGGCGAGAAGCCGCTTATGACATCGTTCTCGGTCTATAATCTCGCCCGCAACAATGTGTTCGATTCCAGCAAGGCACGCCGTGAGCTCGGCTACACTACACGCTCATACCGCGAGACAATACACGATGAGATAGCATGGCTCAAGGCGGAGGGAAAGATCGCGTAAGGGAGTATAACCAATGTCAGATGTTTGTGTAATAACCGGCGGCGGCAGCGGAATGGGACTTGCCGCTGCAAAGTATATGCCGGAAGAAAAGAAGATCGTTATTGCGGGACGGACTGCGGGTAAGCTTGAAAAAGCTGTTGCGGAGTTGAAAGAACTGGGGCGTGACGCATACTGCAAGACCTGCGATACCTCTGACAGAAATTCTGTCAGAGAACTTGCGGAGTACGCAGCAAGTCTCGGGAATGTCCGCAATGTCATAAACGCGGCAGGTCTTTCTCCCACAATGGCGAAACCGGAGCAGCTGATAAAAGTCAACGCGCTCGGTACGGTTTACGTCAATCAGGAGTTTGCCAAAGTAATGAAAAGCGGCAGTGTTATAGTTGATGTTTCGTCAAACTCGGCTTACGCTCTGCCGGCGATGATAATACCGAAAAAGGCATACACTCTCGCGGACACCGACGAAGCAAAATTCCTGCAAAAGCTCGTAAAACGCAGTATGATGCCGAAAGGCGATTATCAGCGCTCCGGACTTGCGTATGCGCTCTCAAAGAATTTCGTGGTATGGTATGCGCAGAAAAGCGCGTTCGAGCTCGGCAGCAAGGGTATTCGCGTGGTATCGCTGAGTCCGGGACTTGTTGCAACGGATATGGGAAATCTTGAAGCCGGCGAGGGCGCGAAGATGATCGAATATGGTGCGGAAAGAAGAATGGGAACAGCCGATGAGCTGGGCTACGCGATAGCGTCTGTGGCAGACGAACGAAACGGCTATCTCGCCGGAGTTGATATTCTCTGCGACGGCGGCTGCACCAACGGAAAAATATTCAGATAATTCATCGTGCTCTTTTAGGGGTATACTTGGCGAGAGCGTCAAAATGACCGCGGTTGTCGTCATACGGTATCTTCGGTTCGATCTCCACAAGGTCATCACCGACATGATTCACGATATTCCCGGAAACTTTTTTGGCAGTTCCGTAAACCGAGAAATACGATCATAGACTTCGTATCTTTCAGGGTTTTCGTCAAGCTTTAATATATCATCTTGGCTAAATTACCAAGTCAACCGCTGTATCAGAACACTTCAATGATCTCCGCATGAGCGGAGATTACTACCGCTGCCAAAGCTAATACCAATAGTGTCCTTTTTGATATTCTTTTCATATATCATTCTCCAAACGAATTATCTTCATCTCAAACGGATCCAGATGCAGTTTTTCTCCGTTAAGCTCAAATGTTCTCTCAAGATCGGAATTGTTGAATACGAACCGTGCGGTAATGCCGCTGCCTGTGCGTGTCGTTACCTCAACATTCTCCGGAAGCCCCTCTATGTACGGGATACCGCTTGCATCAAGTATCTGCTTTGCCGCCTTCTCATACATTCTGCGTGTGCCTACCGTGCCTATATAGAAAGCTTTTCCGCCGCCGTAACTGTTTACGGTCACAGCGGGCTGACCCGCATAAAAGCCGCTGCTGTAGCTTGCGGCAGTCTTTGCCGTGTCGGTTTCGAGAATATCACACCACTGCTTGCATTCATACTCCTCGCCGTCCGTGAATCTCACCTTTGCCTTGTCCCAGCCGATCGGATCATACTCGGTTACATGACAGCCCACAAGTTCCCTGTACACAGTCGGGAGCGGCTCCATGATACAGTTGTTGTTCTCGTCCTTGACTCCGCTCCGTGCGGTGAGAACAACTGTCCCGCCGTTTTCCGCAAAGTCACGGAGCCTTTTTACCGTGGTGCTGTCGGTAACATACAGCGCGGGGGCGCAAACTATCTTATACCCGGAAATATCCGCGTGTTCGTCAATAATATCAACATTCAGCCCGTACCGCACAAATGCCTGGTGAACGGCTTTTATCTGCTCGATATAGCTGAATCCGTCCGTCTGCGGCTGGAGCCGGAACGCGCGTCCGCTGTCCGCCGAAAAAAGGATCGCAATATCGGAACGAAGCTCGGAACCCCGAATGTCCTTCAGCTTTTCAGCCTCTCCGCAAAGCTGAGCAAATTCGTCAAACCGCCTGCCGGGAACGCCGGAGTGATCTATAAGCCCGTGCCAGTGCATTTCCGCGCCTATATTCGCTGTCCTCCAGCGGAAAAAGATCACCGTGTCGGCTCCGTGTGCGAAGGCTTGCAGGGCATAGCCCTTTATCATTCCCGGCGCGGGAGTCTTCTGCATAGGCGCCCAGCAGCCCGGAGTGCCGCTCAGCTCCTCCATTATCCAGAAGTTCTTCCGCTTTGCGCCGCGAATCATATCGAGATATGCCGATGTTGATGTAATATTTTCATAGTCATGCGATACCGAGGTCGTCGGATAGTTGTCATAAGCCGCCACATCGAGATCGCTGAACATCGCGGTGAAATCGGAGGTATGATTGCAGAAGCAGGCGTTTGTGGTAATAAAAGCGTCCGGTATATACGAGCGGATAATGTCTGCCTGAAACCGTATGAATTCAAGCATATCATCGGTCGCGCGGCGTTCAAAGTCTATCATATACGAGGGGTTCAGCCAGGCGGTATTGTATCCTCCGTACGGCGGATCTATCTGCTCCCACGACTGATATTCGCCGCTCCACACTATATTGCCGTATGCCTTGTTGAGCGCTCCGAGAGTGCCGTATTTTCTTTTCAGCCATTCGCGGTGCTTTTTATTGCAGGTGTCACAGAAGCAAATATTGGCTTCAAGCTCATTGTCCAGCTGCCAGGCGGTGACATTGGGAAAATCCTTGTAATGCTCCGCAAGCTTTGCTACTATGCGCCCGGCATATTCACGCAGTGCGGGAGAGTTGTAGCAGCGGTGACCGCGTATGCCTATGGGGTTGGTCCTGCCGTTGTCGCCGCCAGGAAGTATTTCCGGGTGCTTCTCGCATAGCCACCTCGGCGGGCAGTTTGTGGGCGTTCCGATGATGACCTCGATACCGTTGTCCGCAAAGAGCCGTATAGCTTCGTCAAGCCACACGAAGTCGAATACGCCGTCCGCCGGTTCAAGCCTGCACCACGCAAACTCCGCAAGTCTGACGATCTTCACACCCGTTTCCGCCATAAGACGTACATCGGACGTCCACATATCCTTGTCCCAGTGTTCGGGATAATAATCAACACCTATTCTCATTTGCCGAAAATCCTTTCCTGAATTACTTCTTCTTAGCTTTAGCCTTTGCCGCGGCAAATACTATCGCACCTATCACGGCTGCGGCGGCTATAGCCGATATTCCTATGACCTTGTTGTCTATGACAAAGGTTTTTCCTTCCGCTGTAAATCCCCAGTTTTCAACCGCCATACCTTCCCGGCTGAACACAAAGAACAGGTCATGCGTACCGGTAATATCCGGTATCTCAGCAGCAATACCGTTATCCTTCGTGACGCTTGCGACAAGCTCGCCGGTCGGAGAATCGAGCCGCACCTCCACTGTGCCGGAGCCTTTGATATTTGCAGTAAAACCTTTTCTGACATTATCCTCGTCAAGCGAAAAATCCACGCTTCTGAAACTCGTCCACGCTCCCGCCTTGTCGCTGACCGCAAGGGGAGAATGACCGTCGCTCACATCATAGGTGATATCCGCACCGGTGCATATCTGTGCGCCGGGGTGTGAGGAATACGCGCCTATCGTTCCCGCAGGCACTGTAACTCCCTCTTTCGTACCGCGCTTATCCTCTATTATCACATTCTGTTCATCAACACTTACCTCGTCAACGCACATACTCCGGTATCCGCCCTTTATATCCATGAATCTTTTTAGCGACAGAGTATGGTACAGCATATACCACTTGCCCTTGTACTTTTGCAGGTGAGTGTGATTGTTGGAATAATCAAATCCGAACTCGCCGGGATTTTTCAGACACTCCCCGCCCATTTCCCAGCTGTCCGGGTCGAGGGGAGTTTTTGTCTTCATATATATCATCGAACAGCCGCCCGGCACCGTGGTGCCGTGTTTTTCGTAATCCCATTGCTTGTAATGATTGTTCCAGTCCGAGCAGTAGGTATATACATACGTTCCGTTTATATAGTTCAGTTCGCTTGCCTCAAAGAAATAAGGAGCGGGGATCTTTGTAAAATCGCTGTCAAAGGAGATCATATCGGCTCCGAGCTTTACTATCCTTGTACTGCCCGGCATATAGTCGGTGCCGTCCTTTGCCTTGCCGCCGCCGAATGCCAGCCAGCCAACGCCGTTGTCGTCAATTACCGCTCCCGGGTCAAACGGGTTCGGACAGTCGGTAAGCCCTTTCGTATCATAGTTGATCAGCGGTCTGCCGAGAGGGTCGCTCCACGGTCCGACAGGGTCGGTGGAGGTGATGACGCCCACTCCCATGCCGCTGTTTGAGAAATACAGATAGAAATGCGTAAGTCCGTCATCTTCCACACGGGAAACTACCGACGGCGCCCACGAATTGGCGATCCACGGGGCTATCTCGCCCACATTTATCCTGCCGTGATATTCCCAGTTTATCATATCATCGGTAGAGAATATTTCTATTGACTTTATCTTTTCGTAGGTGTTGTCTTCATCTATGCCTTTTTCGTCGCATTGCTGCTGATCGCTCGTCCCATAGACGTATAGCCGTCCGTTGTATTCCACCGCAGTGGGGTCGGCGCAGAAGATCTGTGAGGAAATGGGGTTGTTCTCCGTTGCGGGTTTATACGATTCGCTGACCGATGATGCGGACGCGGTTACGGAAGATGTAAAAAGCTGCGCAGCCGCGACCGCTGCAGCAACGATCCTATTCTTATTGTTTTTCATAATGTATCCCTCGCTTTTATTATTATCAGACATTGCCGGACAATACTGCTTTTACCGTTTTGCCCGACGGGACGGCGATAAGTTTTTTACCGCCGGAGGTGTTTGTAACGGTAACTCCCGAAAGCCTGCTCTCAGAGGAAGCCTTGGAAAGATACATTACGGTCTTGCCTTTTATATTTGCAAGCGCACCTTTTGTCGTTTTCACGGTAAGCTTCATTTTATCTGCCGTTCCTACAGTGAGCACGGGCAGTTTCACAGATGTGGTATTCCCGCTTGTTTTTCTGTACTGATTGAGTATTACGGTGCTGTTTTTTATTTCCGAAACAGTAACTTTAGATGCGCCGTAAACATCAAGAGTTCCGGAACCGGAGAGAACCGTCGGCGTGAACTTGCCGCCTGTGAGTTTTACGGTCGTTTTGCTCCCGATCTTTATATTGGCTGTCGCGGCACTTGAAACATTTATGACAGAGCCGGTATTGAGAACAAAGTCCGACGTCTTTGTACCGCTCAGTGCAAATGTGCCTGAGCCGGCTTTCTTTATGGTGACCTTTTTTCCGGCACCGCACTTGACGGTAACCGCTTTGTCCGTTTTTCCGGAAACTGTCTCACAGGATAATATAAGATCGGAGTCTGCGGTTATAGTTGGAGAGGTTAACGTGAGTTTTTCACCTGTCAGAGTGAATGTAACGTCCGATTTCGGCAGCGTGACTGCCTTCTTCTCTGTATGTCCTTTCGCTGTCACAATGGTATATGCTTTATCCGCGGTCTTGTTGTTTATCGCTGTGCTTATGGCCGATACAGCGTCGGCTATGGACGCATAGTCGCCGCCTGTTCCTACGGAAAGCTTTGTTTTCAGCTTTGCTGCCGTCCGGGCTGCGGCGGTTGTTGTGCCGGCGTTGTTGTCAAGTACGCTCAGCAGCTTTTTCATTAGCGTACTGTCGTACATTTTGCAGCTCGTGCGGTCATAGTGCAGTCCGGTAACGTCCCACAGCACCGGGCAGATATTGCGCTCATACGCCGCTTTGCAGACGGAATACAGAAACAGATTTACCGATTCCGGGTCTTTATTGGTTTTAGGACAGCCGTACTCCCCGAGTATTATCGGGATACCTTTATCTATGAGCTTGGTCTTCATTTTGTTCATGTAGCCCTCAAGCTCTTTGAAGTCGGCAGCCGTTCCCCATGTTGATCTTGCCTTTCCCCAGTCCGCGTCCTCTTCAAGGATCGCAAAGGTGGAGGGCACATAGTAATGAATGGAGACTGCACAGCGGTTCGCCGGATCATCGGGCATTTTGTACATCTCATCACAGGTCTCATCTATACCCGTAACATATCCTGCAAGGAGAAGATGACGCTTTTCGTTGTTGCCGCCGGACGAACGGACTACATCAACGAAAGTCTGATTTATCTCGTTGACCAGAGCGAATGCTTCGGCTTTTCCGGTATTGCCCGCGTACCTGTTCCATAAGCTGTCCCAGCAAGCCTCCTCGTTGAGCGATTCGAGTATCAGATGATCTCCGTAATCGCGGAACACTTCCGCAAGCTGAGTCCATATTTTCTTGTAAGCCGCAAGCTGTTTGTCTTTTTTGTTTGTGGCAAAATCTGCGAAAAAGTTGTCTTCATCGTGGTGGATATTCACGATCACATACAGTCCCGCGTCTGCTGCCCAGTCAACGACCTGCTTTACTGCGGCGGTATATTCCTTGCTTATGTTATAATTGTCGTCCATAAGGTTGAACCAATGTACAGGTACGCGCAGTGTCGTGAATCCCTCTTTTGCGTAACCCTGTATCATTTTCTGTGTTATCACGGGGCTGCCCCATGCGGTCTCATACGATTCCACCGAACCGTCGCCGTATGTTTTGAGCCAACCTCCGAATGCTTCAAAAGTATTTCCGAGATTGATACCGATGCCCATATCCCTGACAAGCTCCATTGTGGTGATATCCCTCATTGCCGGAGAAGAACCGCCTTTTGCGGCGGCAGGAACCGCCAGAGCCGTAAGCATAACAACAGATGCTATTAAAACAGAAAGTATCTTTTTAAATTTCATGGTGTTTTACCTCGCTTTCCAAAGTGGATATGGTTATACTGATATTATACAGCCAAACATTTAACATTTCAATACTTTTCAGCACCTTTTACCCCAGAATATGTATCTTCCGGGAGCCACATTCTCCGTTCTGCCGTCAATGATTATTTCGGCAGGCATATCGACGCTTATCTCATAACGGACATTGTTTTCCTCGCAGCGCCAGTATGATACGATCTTTCCGTTTCTTGTGTCGAGGCGAACCCGCAGCCAGCCGAGTCTCCTGTCCGGTGTCGGCGCTATGATGACCTTCCGGTAGCCCGGTTCACCTTCGACTGCTTTTATCCCTGCCGCTTTTTCATATATCCAGTCCGCGACCGAGCCGTAGGCGTAGTGATTGAAGGAATTCATATCCGTGCTCCAGAAATCGCCGTTTTCCATTATGCCGTCCCAGTGCTCCCATATTGTGGTAGCTCCTTTGCCGACAGAGTACAGCCACGACGGGTATTCCTTCCGGAGCAGCAGCGAATAAGCGTGTGCGGCGTAACCGTTATCGCTCAGGGCATGGAGCAGATACGGAGTTCCGACAAAGCCCGTGGTCATCTGCATTCCGGCGTCTTCTATCATCTGTGCGAGCTCTGCGGCACATTTACCGATATTTTCCGCAAGCCCGAATCTGATCGCAAGAACGTGTTCCGTCTGTGTATAACAGCCCGGGAATGCCGTGCGGAACCTTGTCTTTATCTGTTCCGCAAGCCGTTCGTAATCGGACATATCTTTTCCGATGATCTTTCCCGCCTTCACAAGCAGACAGGTCGAATAATAATAAAACGCGCTTGCTATATAGTCATCTCTGCTTGAGCCCTTGTAGCTGCCGGAGGGAGCGTCAAGTCCGAGCCAGTCGCCGAAATGTGTGCCGCCTGTCCACAGTCCCTCGTCCGCGGTCACGGAGGTGATATAGTCCACCCAGCCCTTCATACTGTCAAACTGCTCTTCAAGCACTGACTTGTCACCGTATGTCATGTATACCTGCCACGGACAGATAACGGCTGCGTCCCCCCATGCGGCACTCGGTTCTCCGGGCATATAATCGGGTATCACCTGTCCGACGCTGCCGTCCGGGTGCTGATCTGCCGCAAGGTCACGGAGCCACTTGCGGAAGAATCTCTCTACATCGAAGTTGAGGCTTGCGGTCTTTACGAACACCTGTGCGTCTCCTGTCCAGCCGAGTCTCTCGTCACGCTGAGGACAATCGGTGGGAACATCGAGAAAATTGCCGCGCTGTCCCCAGAATATGTTGGATATAAGCTTGTTTATGTCCTCGTTTCCTGTCTCTATATATCCTGTCTGCCGGATATCCGAATGTACCGCCGCGGCGGTGAACATATCCGGCTCCGGTTCCGTCGGGAACTCTTTAAGAAGAACATATCTGAACCCGAAAAAAGTCAGCATCGGGTGATAAGTCTGCATACCCTCCCGGCAGATATAGCAGGGCCTTGCTTTTGCGAGACGGTAATTTGCGTTATAGAAATTCCCGTGCTTGTCGAGAACTTCACCGTGCAGTAATGTCACCCTGTCACCGGCTTTCGCGTTCAGACGCAGCTCGACATAACCCGTGACCTCCTGACCGAAATCCACCACCGTTTCGCCGCTTGGCGTCCTGATGATCCTTTTCGGCATTACCCGCTCATATTCAGCGATCCGTTCTCCCTCCTGCGGGATAAGATTATCATACGGAGCATCCACAAATGTCTGATTGAGCTTGTTGAGATATCCGAACGCTTCAGCCTTGCCCTCGGTGCTGCTTCCATACTGGTTCCATACGCTGTCCCAGCCGCCTTCCTCATTCAGCGACTCAAACATAAGGTGATCGTCGTAATCCTTGAATGACTCGGTTATCTGCTCCCACAGACGGGAATAGTGAGTGAGACATTCTTCCTCGTTCGTCGGCATATCGGCTATCCATGTTTCATGGTGCATATTCAGTATAACATACATATCATTATCAAGTATCCAGTCCACGACCTCATGTATTCTTGCGTCAAACTCCGGGCTTATCGTGTAGTCATCGGACATAAGGTTCGACCAGTTTGCGGGCAGCCGCACCACTCCGAAGCCTCCGTCCTTTATGCCCTTTATCATTTCTTCGGTTATTATCGGGCTGCCCCAGCAGCGTTCAAACGCACTTACCGTAGTTCCGCCTACCCAGCTTCCTGTTGCCTCGAAGGTGTTCCCGAGATTTATCCCGAGTCCCATATCCTCGATAAGTTCCTGCGTGGTCATATCCCGCATTGCGGATCTGTCATAAGAGTCCGCCGAACAGCCGGAAAGCAGAATTACCGCCGGGATACACAAAGCGCAAAGCTTTTTGCATATATTCCCGAATGATAGCATACCGTATTGCCTCCTTATGTTTTATCTGACAAACACGAACGATATAAGTTCTAACATACAGCGCCCGTCGAATGTATCCTTTGCCCGGCCTTCATATCCGCTCATTGCTTTCAGATATACACTGTGTCTGCCCATGCAGCCGCGTATCTTTAGGGAAAGATGGTCATATCCGGTCTTCTGTGTAAACGATGTCACTTTCTTTGTTGTTAATATTACCATAATTATCAGCCTTTTTCAATTCCGTATTGTTGCGGATTTATAATATATTTTGCAACATCATCGAAAAATATTTCATATTGTATTGCATTCCGGTTCACAATATGTTATAATCCAATTGTGATACTTTAACTGTTCCGGTGCGGCGGAGAAAGGACGATATATGAAAAAAAGACTGACCTTCGGCGTTATAGCCTCCGAGTGCAGCCGTGAATATACTTCACAAGTCCTGAGCGGAATGATCGAGCAGGCTTTTATATGCGGCTGCGACCTTATTATTATGTCGGCAATGAACAATTTTCAGCCGCCGCTCCATATCCAGAAGCAGTATGAGGCTGATATATACAAGCTTGCGCTGTCCGACAGCTTTGACGGCTTTGTCTATGACAGAAATTATATTTACAACGATGATATAGTAAAGGAAACAGACAAACTTCTCAGAAGCACAAACAAGCCCGTTATCACGCTCGATTCACTGCCTCAGAAGTATTTCGGCAATGTCATATCCCACGACTATGACGCTTTCGCACGGCTGGCGGAACACCTCATAAACGACCACGGGTTCAGAAAGATATACTGCCTTACCGGAACAAAGGGTTATATCCCGTCGGAAGAGCGGCTTGCGGCTTATCTGGACACCATGAAAAAGTATCGGCTGCATTACGACTCAACATATTACGGATACGGCGATTTCTGGAAGGATTCTCCGGTAAGGCTCGCAAAAATGATCATTGACCATAAGCTCGATACTCCGGAAGCCATAATGTGTGCCAATGATGTAATGGCGGAAGCCCTTATAGAAGCTCTCCAGAAAGGAGGGATAAGAGTTCCTGAAGATATTGCGGTCACAGGGTATGACGGGTACACCGACAACACAGCGACCGACCCGTGGCTCACCACACACCGGAAAAACGGTTTCGATCTCGGAGCGGAAGCTGTCCGCAAGCTGTATGGCAGTATTACGGGAAAAAACTGCCGAAGAGTATATAACAAGCCCGACGATCTTATTATCGGCGGAAGCTGCGGCTGCTCCTGCGTCACAAAAAATACGAGCCTGCCCCGCGACAGGAAAATGAAAAAGATTTGCGAGGAGAGGTTCCGGCAATCCAATATGCTTTTCGATGTTATGCACTGCACAACTGTCCCTGAGCTTGTCATAACACTCAGCGGAAATCTCTATCTGCTGTACGGCTGGAGGCGGTTCCGCATATTCCTGACCGAGCCGTATCTTCGCATGGCTGGAAAAAGCACCTCGCTCAGATATGACCCGTCCGTGTCTTTGAAAGAAATGATGTGGTGTGATGCAGCCGGCAATGAACGGCTCGACACAACGGCTTTCCCGTTATGGTATCTGCCGGAGCATATTTCAGATGCACGGTTCCCCGCCGCTTACTATGTCACACCGCTGCATATCAACGAGAACTTTTACGGTATCGCGGCACTGAGTTACGGCAAAAGATCCGGAACATATCCGGATAATTATATATCCTTCATAAACTATATTACCGCTGCGCTGGAACAGATAGCTGTAAGAAGCAGCTCCAAGCGGTCAAAGGATTCCGTGTCATCGGACAGCACACGCTTATACGAGATGCTCTGCGATCTGCGGAAAAATATGCATGACTTTCCGGAGAAGGACCGGAATATAGATTCTATGAGCGAAAGCGTGAATGTAAGCCGGAGCTATCTCCAGAGAATGTATAAATCTTATTTCGGTAAAAGCATATTTGAGGAACTGATATATTACCGTATGGAGAAGGCTAAAAAGCTGCTTGCTCAGACAAAAAGCTCCGTATCCGAGATAGCGGAGCTTTGCGGGTATGCTTCATATAATCACTTCGTAAGACAGTTCCGTCAGTCGGAGGATCTGACTCCCACAGAATACCGGAAAAAGGTGCGCGGAAGCAGGAACAGCAAATGACAGCAAGGTGTCGGCTTGTTTAAGCACCACAGTCAAAACGACAAGAAGAAATTAACGATGGACTGCGCCAAGACCGGTGACGACAAACACACTTGGACGCGCGGCTATTGGCGCCGCAAGTAGAACAGCAATGCCTGCGCTTACGAAATTAAAGATTTCGGTGACAAGGAATACCTCATCGCGAGTGGGAAAGCAGCTATTATGTTATGACAAGAGAATAATAATCGGCTCTGAACCGTGTTGTTAAGCGGTTCAGAGCCTTTTGCATTATTCGGTTGTCATTATTTCAAACATTATCAAAGCTCCGAGACTGAAGCCTCTCTCAAAATCCTGCAACCCCTCACAAGCTGATGTAATGTGTATCGCGTCGGCGTAACTTTCGAGAAGACCCTTACAGTCAGGATATTTAGCAAGTATCTCTTCTCCGAGCTGTTCCACCTCGTCTTTAGCTTTAATGTACCCTTCTGCGGTAGGCGTAGGCTGTGAGCAGGGACTTATCTCGCCGTAATAGAGTTTTTCCAGTATAGACTTCATTGCGTTTTCCTCCTAATGTGCAAATCTTATTATTGCAGGGGGATTTGACATTTGGCTTAACAGCGGCGTTTGTGCCGCTGTTTACTTAAATGTTATTTTGACAATGAATGGTAGTACTCGTTAATAACGTTTCGCATCGAGAACATCATATCGTAGTCAGTCTGTGACGAGTCGTAGCAGTCATCGACTGCGATAAAACGCACTCCCATATCCTTGAACTGCTCGACATACATTCCCACCTGAATGTAGCTGCGTCCGAAGCGGGACTGGTCTTTCACGATCACCGTGTCGATAAGTCCGCGCTGTATATCTTCATACATTCTGCTAAATCCGGGGCGGTCAAAGTTTGTTCCGCTGTAACCGTCGTCATCATAAATTTCGTAATTCTTTATTGCGTGATCCTTGCAGTACTGCACCAGAAGTATCTTCTGCGACTCGATGCTTATACTTTCTCCGAGCCTGCCGTCGTCAACAGAAAGTCTGCAATATAGTGCTGTTTTCTTTGGCTGTTTATTTTTCATTTTACTCCTTTCCCAGCCGGATCTCACGTAGACCTTACACCGCACAGTATATCACACCTGCTGGCGAAAGTCCAGCAAAATCCGGGATCTTTCCGAAATAAAATCGGCACTCCGCTTTGAGGCAGAGTGCCGATCTTATCAAAATATTATGTTGTCAGCCCATTTTTGGGGTCATGCTTTCATCTTCCGATTCGCTCATATCTAGATAATCATTCAGGTCGTTTATCCATTCCGGTGTATAATCGCCCTTAACTATAAGCAAGCCGTTTCTGTACTCCGCGACATCTACAAATCCGTTCTCGTTATCGTAAAAACGAACCTCGTTGCAGTAGGGAAGTATCTTTGCGAGATCTTCAAAACGCTTGTCGAATCTGCGCTCCACATCATCGTCAGTGATATTATGACCGCCCTTTCGGACACGGTTTTTAATACGATCTATGCTTTCTTCGGCAGTGTTGATACCGATATAGTATAGCCTGATAAAGTAATCAAGGTCGCGGGCGCGCTGTATAGTCTTGAGCGTTTTCGCTCCCGAAAGCGTTGTTTCCTGAGTGAAGTTCACGCCCTTTTCAAGGCAGGAATTTATTTTTTCTATCGCTTTCTTTCCGCCCGCTAATCTGTCGCCGCCATGCTCGGCAGTTATTTTATCGGTATCTATTATCGTTCCAAGGTCGCGGCTCTCGGCAGACAGGACACCCTAAAGGCTGCTCTTGCCGACACCGTTGACACCGCCTATGATAGTATATATTTTCATGCTTTTTTCTCCGTTCTTGTATGCTTGTGTTCTTTTCATTTATTTTACCACACCCTTTGATAAAAGTCAACCGAAAGATTTGCCTGCATCAATAAACATTGATCTCCAACGGAAAACCGTAGTCATCGGGCAGACCGTTCTCCCTGTTTTTCTGTATCTGTCTGGCTTCAAGAAACATCTTTCCGAGTTCAACGAGCTGCCAATCAACGACCTCACCGACCTGTTCTCCCGACTCAACACTGCTCTGCATCAAGTCTGCGAGCCTGTCCGACGGCTCTCCCTCATTGGCGAACACCGACCACACACGGTAGATAATTTCGTCAAGTTTTATGTCGTGACGCTCTGCCGAGCTGACCTCGGGATCCCCGATGAAAAGGGGATCCTTGAGACCTATTTCTTTGTTCGATTTGATTTTCATAGTTATTTAATCTTCTCCTTTTCTGTATGCCTTTTTTGATTTTGACCCCACTGCGAATGGCTCAACAATGGGGTTTAATGGCTCTTATGCATTATTTTGACCCCTGATTTCGGGTCACTGCATCATTTTGACCCCTTTTTCAATATGCACAAAAGTGCGATTGCGGAGGGCTTTGCCCGACGCTGTGGACGGGCAAGGCGCCGAAAAGGCGACTGCCCTTTTTCCTGCATTTTTTTCATACCCCCGAATTTGCCTGTTTTTTGAATGCCCTGTGCAAAATGCCGAAGTCCTGCAAATCCGAAACCTTATCTTTTCACAGGCTTGCTTCTCCTGCTCCGAGCATCGTCTGCTCACACGGGCGCAGAAACGGCTCAAATTTGCGAGAATACCTCCTCGGTGGTATCGTTACTCTACCCGTCATGCAAATCGGCGGAAACCGCTCGAATTTGCCGTCACCCGATTTCGGTTTACCGTCACCCTGCAAGGGAGTTACCGTCACCCGAATTTTTACCGTCACCCGCCTCGATCAGCACGGTGAAAGTGGTTTCGGAATTTCGGGTGCCGGTAAGATCAAGTATTTCGACGAGGAGCAGGCTTCCGTTTTTACTGTCACCCGACCTGTCATAGTCCAGTTCGATGATACGATATCCGTGGCTGCGACGTGAGCGAAACATAACTCCCAGCGTTTTTAATTCTTCCGTGTGTTGTATGAGGTCACGGGTAAGACGATTCGGATAGTACTGCCCACCGAATTTTTGGAACAGCAATTTGCAGAGGTCGGACGCTGAACCTCTGAACGATATCTGCTCGATCATGAAATCATGAACTGCGAAGGAAAAAGTATCGGGCTTGTGAGACTCGACCTCGTCCGTGACTGACCAGCGGTGACCGTCGAAGCGAAGTGACAGCTCCATGCTCTCGATGTCGCGTCCGGTACAGTAGAGCTTTCCAGTTTTGTCGCTCCGGCTATCACGAGTGAGAACAAAACTTCCGTCCGCACAACCGTTCAGTCCCGTCGTGCCTGAGATCATGTTGAACGGATCACTGTCGCGCTCCTTGCGAGTGTGATGAATGAGAAGGATTGCAACTCCGAGCTTGTCCGCGACAGATTTCAGCGCTCCGAGTTCAGAGTAGTCGCTACCATACTTCAAATCGACTGTCCGTCTGACTTTCTGCAAGGTATCAATGACGATCAGCCGCAAATCGGGAAGCCTGCGCTTGGCATCTTCGAGCTGCTGCTCCAGTCCACCGCCTATCGTCTTGGCGAGAGTTGAGAACTGCAATCCCTCGGCAGGTTCTTCCGTGAACTCATACAAGCGATTCTGCAAGCGGAGCAGACTATCTTCGAGTGCGAGATAGAGCACCTGTCCGCGATGTGTTTCATGCTTGAGGAACGGCTCGCCCTCTGCCACCGATAAGCACAGGTCGAGCGCCAGCCATGACTTGCCGATCTTCGGAGCGCCGGCAAGAATGTACAGTCCTGGGTAGAGCAGATGCTCGACTATGTACGGGTTCGATTTCAGCTGCGTGTCCATGATGTAGGCGCAGCTGTACATTTTTAATTCGTTGTTTTGGATAATAAAACTATCTCCTTTCTTGATTCGAGGCAGGCGTGAAACACGACCGCCATTGTTTCGATGCACCGAAACAGTGCATCAGCTTGTCCGGCAACACATTATTCCTGTCCCTGCTGCCATGGGAATATATCAGGCTGCCGTTGGCTCGGCATCATGGGACTCTCACCCCCGCATGGTTCTCATGTGGCTGCCCTCATTGCTTGAGACTGTGACTGGACAGAAGTATCATTGTACCTGCCTGCTTTTCATCGCATACAACAGCTGCCGACTGTTATCCGGAATTATCTTCCGCTCTGCTTGCCTGTGGCGCAGGAAGGAACGTACCCGATATATTGGTATTCAATTGTCAAAGAGCTTTTGATGATGCCAGTATAACATATCCGAAAATTATTTTAAATGAGAGATTGAAAAAAGTGATTTTTCAAATTTCAAATCTCGGACAGCATATTGAAATGATTTTTACTCTGTGGTATAATAGGTTTATAGACAACATTCGGGGAGGGCAGCAGAAATGGAACAGCGAGACTATTTTAACGGGATATACATAGCTGAGGACAGCGACGGCATCGTATATCGCTGGCTCATACACAGAGGTGAGCTGTCTCTGCTCCCCGAAAGCGACTACGGAACAGAGCTTATCGATCTGCTTGATCTTAATATCAAGAAATTCCGTTTGGCAATCTACGAGATAAAAAAGCTATGCAAGTTTGATGTGATGAAAGGCGATATTATAGGTGTCGATGATGTAAATGCCGTCCTGACGAAATCACAGGAACTCGCAAGGAATATATCAAACAGCCGCGAGGTCACAGGAGAACTGCTTTTGGCTGCAATAGCAAATGCGTCAGCGATAACAGACGATCACACCGCAATGTTTTTTCTCAACATCATGAGAGGTGCAGTCGAAGCCCTGGAGGAACTGCCGTATATTGTCAAGAAGATATACGGGCTTATGTATGACTGCGTCGAGTTCGATGATCCGAAAGAATGGTATGAGCAGGAGATAATGATTGAAAAGGAACTGTTCCGCAGGAGGTACAGATCCGAGTTTATAAATCATATCGGAAGGCAGCAGTTCACGAAATATATGCAGGTCTATTTCTTTGATAACTGCGCAGATTACTACAGCTATATGCTCATAAAGTTTGCGAGTCAGCATAAACAAGTCCGCCAGTGCAGATGCTGCGGAAAGCTGTTTATCCCGATAAATAAAAAGAACACCATGTACTGCAACAGGGTGTTCAACGAGAAGGGACAGACCTGCAAGGAGATCGGGCCGAAGATCATGAGCAAGGAAAAGAACAAGGGCGACCCCATGCTTGAGGAGTACGAGCGCGTCAAGAACAAGAACTACAAGCGCTACGACAGGCAGAACTACAGAAGCGACAAATTCAAGGATCGCGTCAACGAAAAAGAGCTCTCATTCGACGAATACCAGGAATGGCAGCAGGAAGCATCCGCCGCGAGAGCCGAGTATCTCAACGGCACACTTTCCGCGGAGGAGTTCGGGAAGGTTATAAATAAGTTGGGATGAATTATTCAAAAGCCATATCTCAGCACTTGACAAAACTTAAATAATATAGTATAATATATATAACTTCTCCCCCAGGCCTCTGTGCTCGCCTTGTGCTTGCATATGCACACTTGGGGGCGTTCTGCTATAAGGGGATAATTTATGTCGGTTAAAGCGTTTAAAACAATTGATGAACAGCTTGATCTTCTTGAATCGAGAGGTCTGGATATTCCTGACAGACAGAAAGCGTATGACTTTCTATACCGCAATAACTATTATCGTGTAAGCGGCTATTCATTAACCTTGCGGTCTCATGATGTTTTTTCATCATCCGCTTCATTTCAAAACATTATAGACATATATGAATTTGACCATGAGATGCGCCATATTTTGATGAAGTACATAGAAAGAATAGAGGTTGTATTCAAGTCTGTGTATGCACACGAGTTCACTAAGGTTCACGCTCCCGACGATTATCTTGACTCTCAGTATTTTACGGACTCCAAAAAACATAGCGAGATTATTAAAAAAGCTGAAGAGCAAAAAGAAAAGCGTCACAAGCATGAAGCGTATCTTAAGCATTTCATTGATGATTTACAGCAGAATCTTCCTTTGTGGGCTTATGTTGATTTGCTGACTATATCCGACATATCATTTATTTTCAAGATTTCTGAACCTTCGATAAAGACAGCTATTGCCCAATCATTGGATTTGAACATGAGCAAGGGCGTAGAGCTTCTTGAGCATTTTATGCATTTAATGACCATATTGCGCAATCTATGCGCTCACGGCAGCCGCTTATTTAACAGGCTTTTTGAACAAAAACCAAATTTAAGCAAAAAAGAAAAGAAGTGTTTGATGACTGACGCAAACGATAAAATCGACAATTCCCATTTGTATGGTTATCTTTTTATCATGAAAAAGCTGCTGAAACAAGAAGAGTTTTCCGCGATGAAATCAGAGATAATAGCTTTGACAAAGAAATATCCGTTTGTAAATATGAAATATTATGGATTTAATCAAGATTGGGAGCAGGTGTTGTAATTTTATTGCCTGTTTCACATATAATATAATGACATCTCCCACAAGCTCATAACGAGCGCAATACCGTGGGCGTTCTGTCGGACGGGGCATAGTATTATTCTGTGCCCTGTCTTTGTATCAGGTGTCGTGATTTACGACTGCGGCATGGTTTTAATGAGGTTTTAACGATTTGTTAATTCTCACACACAATGAAAGCAGGATGCCTAATTTTGGGGCATCCTGCTTGTGTATTTCTGACGGAACGCTTCGTTCACCGTACTATTCGCCATCCTTGAACACATCAATCATGAACAGCACACCAATCCTGAAGCCTTTGCTGGACGCGTTTTCTATCTCCATTCCTGCCAGCTTCCGTCTTGTCGCGGTATTGGTCGAGCAGTTTCCTGATCTCCGGGCACTGCTCAAGCATCTCGGATTCGATGCTGTCTATATCTGAGACGATTTTCTGAAACATATTACGACAGGCAGAACTACAGAAGCGATATAATTCAAGGATCGCGTCAACGAAAAAAGAGCTTTCATTTGACGAACACCAGGAATGGCAGCAGGAAACTTCTACCGCGAGAGCCGAGTATCTCAACGGAACACCTTCCGCGGATTAGTTTGAGAAGCTATCAATAAGCTGTGGTGAATACTGTTACTAACAAAACGCCCGCAGAGGACTGACCTCGCAGGCGTTGTTCATATTTGTTCGGTTATGTTCTGCCCGCCATACAGGAATCTTGCAATAAAAACAGACTTGGCGGTTTCATTTATCTTATAGAAGATAAGATAATTCCCGACGATTGCGTAGTGATACCCGCGCGCAGCAATGTCCTCATCATGATACAGCGGATACATCAGCGGATTCTCCGCTATGCGAGCAACGGTTTCTTCAGAGCGGTCAAGCAGGTTGGCAGCGGCTCCGGCGTTGAACAGTTCAGTCTCGATGTAGGTCAAAGCGCTGTCCAGGTCGGCTTCAAAAGCGTCGGAGATAACGGTTTTATACATTATGCCTGCTCCTTAATCTCCCGAAGCTGTCCTTTACGTCCGAAACTTTACCTGTATCAAACTCGGCTTCAGCTTCATCAAGTTTGCTTATAAGATCAGCTTTTGAACGGATCATAGTGCGTTCCGGCGCAGGAAGTTTCACTGCAAACGGCAGTCCACCAGTCAGATTGACTTGACACAGGAACATATTAACAGCTTCGGAAATCGAGATGCCAAGCATATCAAGTGTTTCCTCGGCATTCGTCTTCACCTGTTCATTGACACGAATATGGAGCGTTTCGGTCTTAGCCATAGTATCAATCCTTTCGTTGAGTTGTTACATATATTGTATCACATTTATTACACATTGTCAACACATTTTAGCAAAATATTGCCGTTTAATGGTTTATTACCGAGATGCGGACTGGTGTCGTGTTTTACGATGGCAGTCCAGTTCTAACGGTTCATTACTCCGTCTATACCGTCTCCTTGAACACATCGATCATGAACAGAGCGCCGAGCCTGAAGCCTTTGCTGAACGCATTTTCGATCTCCATTCCTGCGAGCCTGCCGTTCTTGTCACGGTATTGGTCGAGCAGCTTTCTTACCTCCGGGTACTTTTCAAGGATCTCGGATTCGATGCTGTCTATATCCGAGACGATCTTCTGAAACCTGTTGTCGGTGACGGTCGTTTCGAAAGGTGTGATATTGCCGTAGTAAAACTGTTCGATTATGCTTTTCATCGTTTCTCTCCTATCTGCGAACATAAAAAAATGACGGGAGCGTGTCTCGTCATCCGAAGTATCCTATTTTGTTTCCGTTGCAGTACATCTCATAGTTGACCGAGCCTTCTCCTCCGCCGCCCTCGTTGAACACCCAGCCGAAGCCTATGCAGTAGATATAGTCTCCGCTCGTCTGTCCGTTGTAGGGTTCTGTCGGTGCAGGAGCCTTCGTAGTCACAGGAGTTGATGTCGTGGTAGGCTGAACAGTCGTATCAGTTGCTGTGGTCTGTTCCGCAGTAGTAGGGGTCGGTGTTTCATCGAGTCCATGCTCCGCAGCCGAACAGGTCATCATTGTTGTGATCTGAGGCTCCGTGGTGGTTTCCACTGTCGTGGTCACTGGTGCTGTCGGTGTCAGCAGGACAGTGGTCGTAATCTCGGTTGGCTGTGAGGTCGCTGCTGTCGTGGTCGTAGTTACTATAACACGATGCGCTATTCTTTCTTCTTTCGCAGTTCCGTTGCACGCTCCCGCCGCGCACAGCACAGCGATGCAAGCCGCTGCCGCGCCTATTACCAGACCTATTTTCCTTTTCTTCGTCATAATAAATCCCTCCGTTCTATGGTTGTGGTTGGTTTTCTGTACCACCCACAATACCACAGGACGGAGGGTTATGTCTATCAAGGAATCGAGAATTCTACCTTTTGCACTAAATCAATCTACGGAACTTACAAAATCTCACATTCATAGCTTACCTGTATACAGCGTACAGAGATAAGTTCATTTCATCAAAAATTAGTTTTAAAATGCCATTTCATTATCGTCTAGCCGAAGAAGGACACAGTGTAAACATCGATCAAGCACTGTTGCCTCATTTCTTATGAGAAGTGTTCTGCGATTATCGCATTCAGCTGTGCGGCAATCTCATAGAAATCCCGATTCAAATCAAGCGTCTTAACGCTGATCTTATTGCCGCTCATCTGGTAGCTGTTGTCTGGCTGGATTGCTTCATCCGTAGCAGCATAAAGAAGCATGCCGGAAACCTTGTGGGGCTTGTCCCCGAACTCCGTATCTTTGTTCTTGACATAGGTAAAGATTTGATACAGATTTCCAGAATGAAGCGTGTGAACGTCATACTGAGTCTGCGTAGTATGCGTGTAGTACTTGGCGTCAATGATAAGCACTTCGTTGCCTCTGGTGAGCATGATGTCGCTCTGCATTACCGGCAGCATCGTCCCGATACCATCATCCAAAGCCCACGGGATCTGCGAAGCCGTCGCTGTCACCTGCGGACATTCCTTGGCGTAGTATTCGAGGATGAATTTCTCGTACAGACGATTCATGCGCTGTTCATCCACAAAGGAGGCCAGCTTGTATTCTCCAGAGTCTGTGGTCAGAAGCATTCCTTCCAGAATGAGCTGGCAGAGACTAATGAGCATACGATAGGTATTGTTGTTTCTCTGGAACCGAATGGCTGACCAGCGGATCGTGGTGGGATCGATTGTGTCAACATTTGAGAAGAACAGCATTTCCTTTTTCAGATCGCTCTTGTACTCTTGATCCACCCTCGTGTGCCTGAGCAGAAGCAAAACAGTCGTTTTCAGTATCTGGTTCAAGAGATTGTTCTCGGAAAGCTCATCATACTCGCAGGTCAGCACCCGCTTTCTGGCAAGGCGGTTCTGAATGGTCCCCTGCATATCGATCTTGCCACGGACTACAGCAACATCCTCTTTGCGGTTCAAATACTCCCGATACAGGCCCTGTTTCAACTGTCTGCTGATGCCCTTCGCCAAAATCGCAGCGAAGAGGTTATGCATGTTCTCGAACTCTTCGGTAGCAACATCCTCATAACCGCCTTGATTCAGCGTTGTGAAGGCATACGAAAGCATATAGTATATGTTTTTTATGAAGATGCTCTTATCCTTAATCATTGAAACACACCTTGCAGAATGTTCTCCCAACGCTGGAGCTTGTTGGCGTCATCAAACCAGTATTCACTGAGCATCGGAAGAATGTCGTAGTCAACGATGGAATGCAGCCACTCCTCGGTGCAAACATCTCTGCCGCAGAAATAGCTGTGGCCGATGCAGAAGCCCTTACCCAGCG
>Ga0256405_10004048_pt1 | contig 28508 bp, 20 predicted proteins | sample RumenRJG_02DNA_FD_189096 | JGI IMG/M metagenome (GOLD analysis project Ga0256405, IMG submission 189096) | Bovine rumen microbial communities from Lethbridge, Alberta, Canada - RJG_02 | ecosystem: Host-associated > Mammals > Digestive system > Stomach > Rumen | place: Canada: Alberta... | reverse complement strand
CACCACTTTGCAGGTATTCCACTGCGACGGCACGCTTGAAAGCGCGTGCAAAACGTTGACCTTTTCTCATAACTCTTTTTAACTCTTAAGAGGCTTGGCAGGAGTCAACGTATTTCAGGCTAAGACATCACGATGAAAACAACAATAATATTTGCTTAACCCCTAAGGAATAGCCTCTAATAGGGTAAAGGAATATCTCCCGTGCCCCACGGCAGATATTAGAGTGAAGCATGGGAGATATTAGAGTGAAGCAAAGGAGATATTGGAGTGAAAATAGCCCCTATTCGTTAACTTGTATTAACAATAATTCTTCATTTTATTAACATATTTTTACACGATTTTTCCTCCAAACTATTGACATCGCATGTTAAATGTAATACCTTTGCACTTGACAATAGGGTCAAGTGCGATTGCGAGTTTCGTACTCAGACAGAATGGCATTCGATTCCGCCATTTTGTCGGTTTCCTTCATCTCGGCACGGGAGTTGAAGGTTAAAAGGTAAGAAGATAAAAAATATAAGGAGGACAAAATTATGACATTAGACAAATTCACTATCAAGGCGCAGGAGACCGTACAGGAGGCGGTCAATATCGCGCAACGGAATGGTCAGCAGACCATAGAGCCGACACACTTGCTTGCCGGTATGATGGCGAAAGCAAAAGACGTCGTGAACTTTCTGTTTCAGAAACTCGGTGTCAACGGTCAGCAGATAGACATGCTCATCGGACAGGAGTTGCAGCATCTGCCCCGTGTTCAGGGCGGTGAGCCCTATCTGTCGAGTGATGCCAACAGGGTATTGCTGAAGGCACAGGACTACGCCCAGAAGATGGGTGATGAGTTCGTGAGTGTGGAGCCTGTCCTACTCGCTATACTGACAGATGGAGCCACGGCAGGACGGATCCTGAAGGATGCGGGTATCACGGAGAAAGACCTGCGTGCCGCCATCCATGAGTTGCGACAGGGACAGAAGGTGCAGTCGCAGTCGGCTGACGACAACTACCAGTCGCTGGAGAAATATGCCAAGAACCTGGTGGACCTTGCCCGACAAGGGAAGCTCGACCCTGTCATCGGACGTGATGATGAGATCCGCCGAGTACTGCAGATTCTCTCCCGTCGTACGAAGAACAACCCGATACTGATTGGTGAGCCGGGTACGGGTAAGACCGCCATCGTCGAGGGACTTGCCCAGCGTATCGTCCGTGGTGACGTACCTGAGAACCTGAAAGACAAGCAACTCTTCTCCCTGGATATGGGTGCGCTGGTGGCTGGTGCGAAATACAAGGGTGAGTTCGAGGAGCGTCTGAAGAGTGTCATCAACGAGGTGACGAAGAGTGAGGGACGCATCATCCTCTTCATCGATGAGATCCACACGCTGGTAGGTGCCGGCGGTGGTGAGGGTGCCATGGATGCCGCTAATATCCTGAAACCAGCGTTGGCACGTGGTGAGCTGCGCTCTATCGGTGCCACCACCCTGAACGAATACCAGAAATACTTCGAGAAGGACAAGGCACTGGAGCGCCGCTTCCAGACCGTCATGGTCGATGAGCCGGACGAGCTGAGTGCCATCTCCATCCTCCGTGGACTGAAAGAGCGTTACGAGAACCACCATAAGGTACGTATTCAGGATGATGCCTGTATCGCTGCCGTCCAACTCTCTGAGCGGTATATCTCCGAGCGTTTCCTGCCAGACAAGGCTATTGACCTGATGGATGAGGCAGCCGCCAAACTGCGTATGGAGCGTGACAGTGTGCCTGAGGAGCTGGATGAGATCACCCGTAAGCTCGCCCAGTTGGAGATTGAGCGTGAGGCTATCAAACGGGAAGGTGATGAGCCGAAGATTGCCCAGTTGGACAAGGATATCGCAGAACTCCGCGAGCAGGAGCAACAGTATCGTGCCAAATGGGAAGGTGAACGCCAGTTAGTTAATAAAATCCAGCAGGACAAGCAGGAGATGGAGCATCTCAAATACGAGGCGGAGCGTGCCGAGCGTGAGGGAGACTATGGCAAAGTCGCTGAGATACGCTACTCGAAACTAAAGGCTTTGGAAGACGACATCAAGAACATCCAGCAACAACTTGCCAACGCACAGGACGGCAATGCCATGGTGCGTGAGGAGGTCACCGCTGACGATATCGCTGAGGTGGTCAGCCGCTGGACGGGAATCCCTGTCACCCGTATGATGCAGAGTGAGCGGGAGAAACTGCTGCACTTGGAAGAGGAGTTGCACAAGCGGGTCATCGGACAAGACGAGGCAATCACCGCCGTCTCGGATGCCGTACGCCGCAGCCGTGCCGGTCTGCAAGACCCGAAGCGTCCTATCGCCTCATTTATCTTCCTCGGTACTACGGGTGTCGGTAAGACGGAGCTTGCCAAGGCACTTGCCGAATACCTCTTCAATGACGAGACGATGATGACCCGTATCGATATGTCGGAATATCAGGAGAAGCATACCGTCAGCCGACTGATCGGTGCACCTCCGGGCTATGTAGGCTATGACGAGGGTGGTCAGCTGACAGAGGCAGTACGCCGCAAGCCCTACTCCGTCGTGCTCTTCGATGAGATAGAGAAAGCACATCCTGATGTCTTCAATATCCTGTTGCAGGTATTGGATGACGGACGACTGACGGACAACAAGGGACGTACCGCCAACTTCAAGAACACGATTATCATCATGACCTCAAACGCTACCCGTGAACAGTTACGGATGACGATGCGACCAGAGTTCCTGAACCGTATCGACGAGATCATCACCTTCCAGCAGTTGACGCAGGAGCAGATAGCCGATGTGGTACGCTTGCAGATGAAGAAGGTGACGGACATGCTGGAGCCACAGGGCATACAGCTGCAGATCACCGATGCCGCTATCAAGTTCCTGGCACAAGAGGGTTACGACCCCGACTTCGGTGCCCGTCCTGTGAAACGTGCCATCCAGCATCTGGTACTGAACGACCTGTCGCGCAAGATTCTTGCCGACGAGGTAGACCGCTCGAAACCGATTATCATCGACGACTTCGGTGACGGACTGGTGTTCAGGAACTGAACAACAGTATAAAGGTAAAAAAAGGTGATGAAGCTCAACGCTTTATCACCTTTTTGATTTCTCCTTGCGCGTTCCTTATTATATATATTGGACCGAAGTCATAGAGAATTTTCGGTTCGCCCAAGACTTTCTGCTCAAAGAATCCCGTCGTGCCCCCCATGAACTTGAAAGAGGCAAGACCATCCGTGACGGTTATATCCGTAATGGGTTTGTTCATCTTCAACGACCCGTCGCTATTCTCATGAATAAGAGAGGCAGCAGGAGATGACGTGTTCGTCAGCTCATTGTTGTCCAGATAGGGAAACGCCCATCTGTCGGCAAAAATGGTCGAGGTATTTCCGTTTGCAGGGAATATCGTGTACATCCTCGAGGAAGGAATGTACACCCCAAACTTGTCTGTATAGGCATTGTGGTTGGGAGAGACATCTGTGCTCACCCAGACACTGGGGTCGTAGTCGATATGGAAGATGACGACGCCACTGCCGGGGAGCTTGGCATCCCATTTCTTTTGCTGCCGGTTCTCTATGATATAGTATTCATTCTCATATCCATCGTTGCGGATAAGGTAAGCCTCTGACTCGTCACAGAGAGCAGGCATATCGGAAACGGTCTTCGCTTCGGTGAGTTCCTCTAAGGTAAGCCATCCCATCAGCCAGCGCTCATGGGCAGAATAGCCGCAAGGCAGGTAACCGCCACCATTATAGTTACCATAGTCCATCAGGTCCCAATCCTTAACGTATGACGTACTGGAGAAATAGAAGTCAGGAAAACCGAAACAATGGGTATACTCATGGCATATAGTGCCGAAGGTGGCATAACGCTTTCCTTTTTCCGGTACCGCACAATAGCAGTCGACGAGATAGGTCTTGCTCCCGTAGGAGACACTACGTGGCTCACAATAGTCGTATTTATCCTCGGTTGACAGATTCTTATGATCGCTGAGCCACCACTGGTGAGACCAGATAGAGTTGGAACCACCACCGTCGTTCATTCCTATACCCGCATAGATGATCAGTAACTGATTGACATAGCCGTCACCGTTCCAGTCATACAGGCTCCAGTTAATGTCACGCCCTAAAAGAATATCCATAATGTCATTGACCAGATACTGGGAGTTCTCGTCATCATAATCGTTGCTGGCATATCGTGAAGCTTTCCCCGTGAGCTGGACATACTGCAAGTCAAAGGTCAGGTCAAACTTCTCATAGCTCTGGTCATAGAAATAGTCGTGGACGGAACCTATATAAGGCTCTTCCTGAAAGCCTTTGGCATTCATGATCTTGGACCATTTCTCCATCGTAGCGGTCTCATCACCCTCAAAGCTTAAATCTCCAAACGAAACAAGAACGGTCAGTTGATGGCGCTTGCCAATATAATAATCCCCTCCGGGATGACGTGGCTGTGCCGAGCGAAGCATGGGGGTATGTTGAACACGGGGTGTGCCGCGACGACATCCCCCTATCCGCACATCCTGCTGTGCCGCCATCGCAGTGACAACCAGCAGCAGACAGATTATCAGAATGCCTCTCCTACGACTCATGGGGTCATGACATATTTTCTGGTTACACCATTTTTCTTAACGATATACATCTGACCAGGGGAAGGAATGTAGACACGCTTTCCCGACAAGTCGTAGATGCACGACTCACCATTCTCATCCGATATCCGCAGGTCGTTAATCCCCGTCGCTCCACCCATGAAGTCGAAAGAGATCAGTCCGTCGCTTGACATCTTGATACTGGTAACCGGTTTTGAGAGCAAGTACTCACCATTGGCATTCTTTGTCCGCATCTTTGCCGCCGGTGTTGAAGTGTCTGTCAGTTCCGTATTCGACTCCTGCGGATAAGATGACGTACTTAGTATAAGACTGTTCATAAAATTTGCTCCCTCATAAGTAGAAAGATCCATTTCTTTGAGATAGGCTTTCCACTGGTTGTAATTCATATTGTCGGCGTGGATGAGCCGGAAACGGCAGTCTTCATCTGAAGTGGAGTTATTCACACGATTACTCCTCCATACTGACTCATCGTAATTCACATAATATACAACCAGTCCTTTGCCTGGAATACCTTTATCCCATCCTACCCTTTGGCGGTTCTCCAACAACAGATATTCCGTATCGGTGTGTTTGATTTGGTAAACCTCACCACCTTCCGTCACAGGTTTCAATCCAGCGACAGAGGTTGCCTCTGCCAGCTCCACTGGGGTCAGCCATCCCAATATCATTTTCTCCAAGGGAGTGTAATTGGGAGGACACCACCCCATATTAGTGATAATTCCTCCATCCATCAAGTCCCATTCGTCAAGAACGGTATATAATTTGTCATTGGAAGGAACCGGATAGATATCCGGAAGCCCCAGACTATGTGAGAACTCATGGCAAATAGTACCGATACCACATGGAATGTTTTTCGTGAAAAGCTCTGCACTGGCGGTGTAATCACGGATTTTCATGCCATCAGGAGTCGTGACGGTAGCAAATGTAGAGGTATTAGGCCAGATGTGACCATAAGAAGCGTCTGAATCAATATTTCCTGATAACCCTGCATAGACATAGATAACCTGATCCACAGAGCCATTATTATCCCAGTCATACTGGGAGAAATCAATACCAGGATATTTTTCTATGAAGAGACTGGTCGCTTCCTTCATGACACTCGCTCCAAGGTACTTGGTAGATTGGGTAGGGTTCTCATAAGGACATGCTTTTTCACTGACCTTAAACGGACCATACACATCAAATTGAAGGTTACACTTTCCATTAGACTGTGTGCGGAAATAGTCTGCTACACAACCAGGTCCTAATCCCCCATTATAACCTTCCTCATTAAAAACCTTCTGGTAATACTCCAATGTATGATCATCCTTGAACTCTGTATCAGAGAATGAGATAAGTATTACCAACTGACGATAAGTCTTTGACGCATCCCAGTCTTGGCGGGCGACAGGAATACGTCGTAAGGAACGATGTGATGTGCCATCATCAGAAACAGATGACAGGCAACCTCCTTTCATAACCCGGAGGTTCTCCCCCTGTGCCATCGCACACAGGGGGAAGAAAAATACTAATAATACTTTGATTATTGATTTTATCATAATGTACTACTTTGCGTTCGGGCACCAGGGCTTCAACTGCTTGAAGAAGTCATTGCCCTTGTCATCTACCAGGATGAAGGCAGGGAAGTCCTCGACCTCTATCTTCCAGATAGCTTCCATTCCGAGTTCGGGATACTCCACGCACTCGATGCTCTTGATGGAACTCTGAGAGAGAACGGCGGCAACACCACCGATACTGCCCAAATAGAAACCACCATACTTCTTGCAGGCATCAGTAACGACCTGAGAGCGGTTGCCCTTGGCAATCATCACCAGGGAGGCACCTAATGACTGGAACTCATCGACGTAAGGATCCATACGGTTTGCCGTCGTCGGACCCATCGAACCGCAAGGATAGCCCTCTGGTGTCTTGGCAGGACCAGCATAGAGCACAGGATACTTTTTGAAATACTCGGGCATTGGCTCTCCGGCATCAATACGGGCCTTCAGTTTAGCATGGGCGATATCACGGGCCACGATGATGGTACCTTTCAGGTTGACACGGGTAGAGACAGGATACTTAGACAGTTCCTTACGAACAGCATCAATACCCTCGTTAAGGTCGATGACTATCGTATTCTGACCCTCACCAGCCTTGGCATACTCAGCAGGTATCAACTCAGCGGGATTACTGTCCATCTTCTCCAGCCAGATACCCTGCGCATTGATCTTCGCCTTGATGTTACGGTCGGCAGAACAGCTGACACCCATACCGATAGGACAGCTTGCGCCATGACGGGGCAGACGGATGACACGGATGTCATGTGCCAATGCCTTACCACCGAACTGGGCACCCAGTCCAATCTTATGAGCCTCATCAAGGAGTTTGTTCTCCAAGTCGATATCACGGAAGGCACGTCCCGTCTCATCACCAGTCGTAGGCAGATTGTCGTAATACTTAATAGAGGCGAGCTTCACCGTCAGCAGGTTCTTCTCAGCCGACGTACCACCAATCACGAAGGCGATGTGATAAGGAGGACATGCGGCAGTACCCAACGACTTCATCTTCTCCACCAGGAAGGGCAGCAAGGTACCCTCATTCTGGATAGTCGCCTTCGTCATCGGATAGAAATAGGTCTTGTTGGCAGAGCCACCACCTTTTGCCACCATCACGAAACGGTACTCAGCACCCTCCGTTGCCTCGATATCAATCTGTGCAGGCAGGTTACAACGGGTGTTCACCTCATCATACATATTCAATGGCGCATTCTGGGAATAGCGCAGGTTGTCCTGTGTGAAGGTGTTATAGACACCACGGGAGAGAGCCTCCTCATCCTCAAAGCCCGTCCATATCTGCTGTCCTTTCTCACCATGGATGATAGCGGTACCCGTATCCTGGCAGAAAGGCAGGATGCCCTTGGCAGCCACCTCTGCATTACGCAGGAACTGCAGAGCGACATACTTATCGTTCTCTGAAGCCTCCGGGTCCTTCAGGATCTGTGCTACCTGCAGGTTATGCTCACGGCGCAGCATGAACTCCACGTCATGGAAAGCCTGCTGAGCCAATAAGGTGAGAGCCTCCTTGGAGACCTTTACTATTTCCTTTCCCTCAAACTCAGCGGTTGTCACGCCTTCCTTTGAAAGGAGTCTGTACTCTGTGTCATCCTTGCCCACCTGAAACATCGGGGCATACTTGAATTCTGGTGTTGTTGCCATAGTCTTAAATTGTATTTATTTAGTTATTAATATCCAAAAACCTCCTCTGTCGTCAGACGACGGATAGGACCGATTTTCTCCAGTGACTGCATATCGAGCTCTTTCTCATCACCGAGGATGATATACCGGTAAGGCTTGTTAGCCATATTCGCCTTCTCGAAGTTGACGATGTCCTGCAGTGTAACCTTCTGAAGATCATTGTAGATTTTCTGATTGAGGTCGAAGTCAAGACCCATCTCCTGCATACTGCGCCAACGGTCAATGATACCCATCTTTGTCACACGCAGCGATGCAAGCTGCTTGGAGAGTCCTTCCTTGGCGATATTGAAGGCATTCTCGCTGGCAGGGAACTGGTCCAGGATGCTGTGGAACTGACGTATGCAGTCCATCATTTTATCATTCTGGGTGATAATATGTGTAAAGTAACTCTCGTAATTCCCCTTCTTTCTTGGATAAGCATACCATGCTGACGCATTATAGGCAAGACCGCGTGCCTCACGCAACTCCTGGAACACGACACCATTCATGCCACCACCGAAATACTCATTGAATAACGACTGTGTGGCTGTCTCGTCAATGTTCCACTGCCGGTGTTCATCATGCAGCATACGCATGTAGATGTTCTTGGCATCATAGGGGGCTATCCATATCTCATTATGATTAGCCAACTGTCGCTCATACTCCTTGTTCTCTGGTACAGGCTTCAGTTGCTTCGGTGTCTTATGCAGTTTGCTGATGACTGCCGACAACTCCTTCACCGTCATCGGACCATAGTACTCGACGGTATGCTTCATGTTAGTGAGTCCTTTCAACAAGTCCACGAATACCTGAGGGTCGGTGTCCTTGAGCTGTTGCTCACTAAGCACATCGCTATTGAAATTACGCGGTCCGAACACGCCATAGTAATACAGCTGGTTGAAGTAGGAACGCTGGCTCTTCTTGTTATCCGCACGGCGCTTGATAATCTGGTTCACCATTTGGTCATACGCCTGCTTGTCAACCGAAAGATTGGCTAACACCTCTTCCGTCAAGGCAAGTGCCTTCTCCATATTCTCACTCAAGCCGGTCAGTCGAATATTGATATAAGAACTACCCTCACTTATCCCCATGTCGCAACCCAGTTCATAAAACTTCTGTTTGACCTCAGCAGCAGTATACTTGTTGGTTCCTAAGTAGTCGAGATATTCGGTAGCAACAGCATAGCGGTTGTCTGCCTTACGTCCAAAGTCAAACCGGAAGTTCAGTTCAAACAGTCCGTTCTCCTGGTTCTGCACATAAAGCAGTGGGAGCTTACTCTTGGTTTCCGCAAAAGTCAGGTCTTTCTTGAAATCCACGAACTTAGGCTGGATGGGGTCCACCTTGGCATTCTGGATATCCTCCACAAACTGGCTCATCATGTCACGGTTCGCAGGGATTGGCGTAATGGCAGGCTTGTCGATTTTCTTCTGAAGACTGTCTACGCCCTGTTTCTTGAACACGGTAATATAGCCATTGGTGAAGAAACGGTTAGCGAAATCAACCAACTCCTGTTTGGAAATCTTGGAGATACGGTCAATCTTCCCGACCTCCTGTGCCCAGTCAATCTCGTCGATAAAGGCATCGACAAACATATCCGCACGGCTGCGGTTATCTTCCAACAGCTGATAGTACTGGCGTTTCTTATTATTGATGATACTGGGCAACAGATTCTCCGGGAAGTCACCTTTCTTCAACTTGTCAATCTCGCCCATCATCAAAGTCCTCACCTCCTCGAGACTTTGTCCCTGTTTGGGTCTTCCTATCAAAAGGAAGCCACCGTGGTCATGCATCAGTTGCGCACCGGCTCCCGCTCCCTGCACTTTCATTGACTGGTTCAGGTCAAGGTCGAAGAGTCCTGCCCGTCCGTTGCTCAGTACATCCTCTAACAGCAGCAGGGTGTCAGCCTGTAACGAATTAGACTGTTTGCCACGCCATCCGACCCAGACCTGCTCAGCCTCCGGACCAACGATAGTCGTATCCTTGGGAGTAGTCAATGGAGGCAGTGGGTCGAAGACGGGCTGACGAACGTCTGCACCTGGTTTCCAACTGCTAAAGTACTTGTCGATAATAGCGATAACATCATCGGGGTCAAAGTCGCCAGCCATACAGATAGCCACGTTATTAGGGACATACCATTTATTGAAGTAGTTCTTGATATTGACGATAGAAGGATTCTTCAGGTGCTCCTGTGTGCCAATCGTGGTCTGCGTACCGTATGGATGGTTGGGCCACAGCATCTTACTGCTAGTGGCGAAGAGCTTGCGATTGTCGCTTGACAGTCCGATATTATACTCCTCATACACAGCCTCCAGCTCGGTATGGAAGCCACGGATGACCATGTTCTGGAAGCGGTCTGCCTGTATCTTTGCCCAGTTCTCTATCTCGTTAGAGGGGATGTCCTCTGTATAGCAGGTGACATCATTAGAGGTATACGCATTCGTACCCTGTGCACCTATCGCCGCCATCAGCTTGTCGTACTCGTTGGGGATATTGTACTTGGCGGCAAGCTGAGAGATACTGTCTATCTCATGGTAGGCTTTCTTACGTGCCTGCGGGTCAGTCAACTTACGGTAAGCCTCGTATCGGTTGGTAATCTCATCCAGCAGAGGAGCCTCTGCCTCTGGGTTACTCGTACCAAACAGCTTGGTGCCCTTGAACATCAAGTGCTCCAGATAGTGGGCAAGACCCGTTGTCTCTGCAGGATCGTTCTTAGAACCTGTGCGGACAGCAATATAGGTCTGGATACGTGGTTTCTCCTTATTCACTGAAAGATATACCTTCAGTCCATTGTCCAGCGTATAGATGCGAGCCTTCGTCAGATCGCCCTCCACCGTCCGGTACTTATACTCCTTTGCCTGTGCACTCAGCCCGAGTACGACAAGGCATGCTGTCAGAAAATACTTAGTCTTCATAATCTATTTCGTGATCTAATTTCGATATAAAGTCGTCAAAGACCTCCTGTTCCACATCACCCATGGCATACTCCTTCTCCGCATCCTTGCGAATCTCAGCAATCCATGCGCGACGAGCTTTCACATAATCCTCACGGATACGCTGGATGGCGGTATCTGTCAACTCGTCCAGTCCGTAATAGTCGAGAATCATGCGGTAGGTCCATGTCCATTGGTACTCCCGATAGTGTTCGTCTATCTCCCTGAAACGGTTCAGGATGTCCTTGATGCTCTCCACATTCCCATTCTTGATATCATCTATCAACCGCTGCTCTTCTGAGGCAGGCAACAATAGACCGGAGAGGTCGTTCCAGTTGCCCTCACCTATAGAGGAGGTCGGCTTACCTAAGAAGCCACCCTTGACGGCACGCTTGAGGACGGCACCCATATAGATGCGCAGGGCGATATCATAGTATTTGATACCTTTCCGCAATGAAGAGGCGTTGATGATATACTCCTGGAAGTTATAAGAAGACACATTATTACCACCAGCCTGACGCAGAGCCTCCAGGATCTTCTTACCCTGCACGATCTCTCCTACGGTGAAGGGAGAGAGCCAGTCGAAGTTGATGATACTCTTCCTGCTGGAAGGAGCCCGGCGGTCACGCTTGGGCCATTTCTTGATGTCACGGTAGAGTCCTACCGTCGTGATGTTACGTCCCGGTACGATATACATCGTCTCACCGTATGCCAACAGGTAGGCAAAGGGCAGGCAGCGCATGTCGGGGTGGTTCATCAGTTTGCCGAAGCAGACAGAGAAAGCCCCGATCTTCGCAGGCATCAGCACATAGGCGCCACTCGCTGTCTTAGAGCCACGCTCCAACGTACCATAGTGCATCGGTCCCATCTTATAGGCATGGTTCGAGAAGTTGGTGTTAGACCCTGCGTTATAGAACGAGAACTCACCACCTATCAACAAGCTCGACTTATGATGTGAGGCAGAGAATGGTCCGCAGAAGGCGGCACATGCCTCACCATTCGCCATGAACGAGTTGGCGAAGAACACGCTCGCCTCGGCAGTGAAGCCGTTGGTAATCTGACAAGCCTCTCCTACGAAACAGTCCTGCATCTTCACGGAGTTGGTGATAGAGCAGCCGTTGGAGATGATGGAGTTCTCACAGATGACACCTGTGCCAATATACACAGAGGCGTCCTTCGACGACATGATGGTACAGTCGCTCAGACGTGCCGCACCGTTGATCTCGCAGTCATCCTTCACCACCGTATTCGTTATCTCCTTGGTATTGATAATCTTCACACCATTGCCGATCGTGCCACGCTCCGGGAGGGTGAAACGGATCTCCTCATTCACCAGCCGGGTGATATTGTCACGCAACGACTTGTCCTTGAAATGCTTCACCATCAAGGCGGCAAGTTGCGAGTTAAGGTCATGGAACAGGATGACATTACCATCACCCATCTCATTCAGTACAGACACCACATGTCCCTCTCCGTAGGTGGCACCCTCTGTCGTCTCCATGGTCGAGATATTGGAGATATAGCAGTCGTCACCAATGGTATAGTTATTGATGAAATTACCGATCTTCTCTATCAGGCAGTCGTTACCCACCGTCACATTACGGAGGGTAGCGTCATTGATTCCCGCATGCTTGGTAAATCCCTTGGTCACCTCCACCTGCTTGTCGAAGCTTCCCAGCCGGATGTCGCCATAGAATAATACACGATGGAAACCATAGGGGCGGAAAGTCTCTGCCACCAATACCCTATTCCAGTCTTCTGCCCAACAGCTATTGCGTTCGAGCACCTCAATCTCCTCTTGAGTCAGTTGTCTGTAATCTCTCATAAGTAAGTATGTTTGTGTAAGTTCAATTATTCCTCTATCTGATACAGGAAGTCGTTATACGGATACTTCTGCACATGGAGTTCCCGCACCTTATTATACAGCACCTCCCGCAACTCGTCGATATTCTCTTTCTGCTTGGCGGAGATGAAGAGCGGAGCTACCGGGAATTTCTCATTCCTCATTTCTAATTTCTCATTTATCTTCGCCATCCACGTCTTTTTGAGTTCTTCGAGCGACACGTTCTCCTTCGTGGGAGCAGTGAGGTCATCCTCGTCCTGTGGTGTCCATGTATAAGCGTCTATCTTATTGAACACCAGCATATAGGGCTTTTCGGCACATCCCAGGTCGGCAAGTGTCTTCTCCACCACGTTGATCTGTTCCTCGAAGTCGGGATGTGAGATGTCCACGACATGCACCAGCAGGTCTGCCTCCCTCACCTCGTCGAGGGTTGACTTAAAGGAGTCAACCAAGTCGGTGGGCAGTTTGCGGATGAACCCGACCGTATCAGCAAGCAGGAAAGGCAGGTTGTCAATCACCATCTTGCGAACGGTGGTGTCAAGAGTGGCAAAGAGTTTGTTCTCGGCAAAGACATCACTCTTCGCCAAGAGGTTCATCATCGTCGACTTACCCACATTGGTATACCCGACGAGTGCCACACGGATCAGTCGCCCACGGTTCTTCCTTTGCGTCGTCTTCTGCTTGTCGATCTCCACGAGACGCTCTTTCAGCAGGGTGATACGGTGCAGGATGATACGGCGGTCCATCTCCAACTGTGTCTCACCAGGTCCGCGAAGTCCCACACTACCCTTTCCGCCACCAGAGCCGGAGCCGCCACCTTGTCGTTCCAGGTGGGTCCACAGGCGTTGCAGACGGGGCAGCATATAGCGGTACTGTGCCAGTTCCACCTGTGTCTTCGCCTCGGCAGTCTGTGCCCGCATGGCGAAGATATCGAGAATCAGGGAGGTGCGGTCGAGGATCTTCACCTTCAGCTCTGCCTCGATATTACGTATCTGCTTTGCCGAGAGCTCATCGTCAAAGATCACCATACCCACGGGTTGTGTCTCACCAGTAGGGTCGTCGTCAGCAGCATCCTCCTGCTGCTTGATATATTGCTTGATCTCTTCGAGCTTACCCTTGCCGACATAGGTCACCTGACTGGGTCCCTGCACCTTCTGCGTAAACCGCTTCACGGTCACGGCACCAGCGGTATCAGCAAGGAATTCCAACTCGTCGAGATACTCCTTGGTCTTCGCCTCGTCCTGCTCCTGGGTAATCAGTCCCACCAGCACTGCCGTCTCTGCCTTGACCTCGGATATTACGAATTCTTTCATACCTTATTATATATTAGGTGCAAAGTTACAAAAAAATTGCATATATCATACTTATTTTGTCAGAATTTTACTAACTTTGCAACCAAAACAGACACAACTTAACTTTTTGAACTTATGAGAGTAATCATCGAATCCGACTATCAGAAGATGTCGCAATGGGCTGCAGAACATGTGATTGAGCGTATCAACGCCTTCCAGCCCACCAAAGAGAAACCGTTTGTACTGGGTCTTCCTACCGGTTCATCCCCAGAGGGTATGTATGCTTGTCTGGTGAAGGCAAACAAGGAGGGACGTGTTTCGTTCAAGAACGTGCTGACGTTCAACATGGACGAGTATGTCAACCTGCCGGAAGACCACCCAGAGAGCTACCACTCTTTCATGGCACGTAACTTGTTCGACCATATCGACTGTCCCAAGGAGAACATCCATATCCTCAACGGCAATGCCAAGGACTTGGCTGCTGAGTGTGCGCACTATGAGGAGATGATCAAGGAGGCTGGTGGTATCGACCTCTTCATCGGCGGTATCGGTCCTGATGGTCATATCGCTTTCAACGAGCCGTACTCCAGTCTGACCAGTCGTACCCGTGTGAAGACTTTGACGACAGACACCATCATCGCCAACAGCCGTTTCTTCGACAATGACGTCAACAAGGTGCCCAAGCTCGCACTGACCGTCGGCGTGGGTACCGTGATGGATGCCCGTGAGGTGATGATCCTCGTCAACGGACACCATAAGGCTCGTGCCCTGAAGGCTGCCATCGAGGGTGCCGTCACCCATGAGTGGACCATCTCGGCACTGCAGATGCACCAGCATGGCATCATCGTCGCCGACGAGCCTGCCACGGACGAGCTGAAGGTTGCCACCTACAAGTACTTCAAGGATATCGAAAAGGACAACTTACTGTAAGTCCACACTTGACAATAATACTGGGCAAGTCTGATGAAAAAGGCTTGCCTAGTTGTTTTTTACTATCGGAGCAATTGTAAATCAAATTGATTTGCAAAGTAAATCAAATTGATTTGCTGAGTAAATCAAATTGAATTACCGAGTAAATCAAATTGATTTACAATGAGCGAAATGCCACTTTTCATCCAAAAGGCTTGGTGGTTACAGGAATTATGCGTATCTTTGTCAACCAAAAACAATTAATTAATCATTTTATGGCTATACATTATCGACTGTTGCAAAACAACATCAAAAGCAACAAAGCTTACGGGAAATGGTATGCTCATACCGTTAAACAAGGTGAACTGACCTTGAAAGAGATTGAGAGACAGATTCAAGAACGCTGTTCGCTGACATCCGCCGATGTCCGTGCCGCCATCGCCGCACTCACCGAGGTGGTGGAGGAAGGACTGAAGAACGGACAGACGGTGAACCTCGGGGAGTTGGGAAAATTCGTCTTGAGCATCAAGAGTCTGTGTGTGGACGACCCCAAGGACTTCCGTGTCGACACGCACGTCAAGGAGATTGTATGCAAATACACTCCTGAGGGGCACCGCTCGAAGAGGGGGGACAGGCGCATCGTACGTGCCTTCACCAATGGGTGCCAGTTGGAGCAAGACCCCTTCATCGACCAGGAGACGGGTAAGATACAGCGTTCACGACGTGGTGGAACTATCAGAAAAGGATAAGATATGAGAAACAGATTACTATGGATCATGATGCTCTGTCCATTGATGACAATGGCGGAGAGCAGGAAAGTGTATTCACCAGACGGCAAACTGGTCGTCGAGGTGAAGGTGGAGAACGGCATTGCCAAGTATGATGCCCATTATGAGGGCGTGGAGATGATACGACCCTCGAGACTCGGTCTTGAGACGAGTATCGGCGACTACTCCGACCACCTGTCGTTCGTCAAGAGTGAGGAGCGTGTGGTGGAGAAGCACTATGACATCTCACGCACCAAGACCTCGCATGTCGACTTCAAGGCGAACGCCATCGATATCACGTTGCAGAACGAGAGACAGCAGCAGATGGTGGTCACTTTCCTCGTGGCAAATAACGATATCGCCTTCAGATACACCATCTTGAGGAATGAGAAGAACGACCCGCAGAGCATCGTCGTCAAGGAGGAGGACACGGCTTTCCGGCTCCCTGAGGGTACGACGACGTTCATCTCTCCACAGAGTCACCCGATGATCGGTTTCGCCCGCACGAAACCCAGCTATGAGGAGGTGTTCTCGAACGACGCTCCCATGACAAAAAAGTCGATGTACGGACACGGCTATACCTTCCCTGCCCTCTTCCATGTGGGCAACAAGGGCTGGGTACTGGTCAGCGAGACGGGTGTTGCCTCGAATTATGTGGGTGCCCACCTGAGTGACTACGACAAGGAGGACGGCTATGAGATCGCTTATCCGATGGAGGGTGAGAGTAATGGCTTAGGGTCAGAACATGCGGGTATCGCACTGCCCGGCAGTACCCCATGGCGTACCATCACCATCGGCAAGGACCTCAAACCCATTGTCGAGACGACCATTCCCTTCGACCCCTTGGAGCCCCTCTATGAGGCATCACAGGCATACCAGCCGGGACGCTATACGTGGAGCTGGCTCATCTGGCAGGATCAGAGTTGCAACTATGACGATCAGGTGACATTCATCGACCTGGCGGCGAAGATGGGATATGAGTATTGTCTGGTGGACGCTTGGTGGGACACGAATATCGGACGTGAGAAGATTGCCGAGCTGTCGAAGTATGCGCAGTCGAAAGGGGTGAGCCTGCTGCTGTGGTATAACTCCAACGGCTATGCGAATGACGCACCACAGGGTCCTTTCAACTGCATGAACACAAGTCTGGCACGTAACCGTGAGATGGCCTGGATGCAACGTATCGGTATCAAGGGTATCAAGGTGGACTTCTTCGGAGGTGACAAGCAGCACACCCTGCAGCTCTATGAGGATATCCTCAGCGATGCCAACAGATACGGTCTGCAGTGCATCTTCCATGGTTGCACGTTGCCCCGCGGATGGGAGCGTCTGTTCCCCAACTATGTGGCAAGCGAGGCGGTACTCGCCTCCGAGAACGTGTTCTTCGACCCCAATGCTGCGAAACGTGAGGCTTTCGACCTCACCCTGCATCCTTTCTGCCGTAACGCGGTGGGCTCGATGGACTGGGGCGGCACCATCATGAACCGTTATATGAGCAAGGACAACAAGAGCCGGCATTCCCGTCAGACCACGGATATGTTTGAGATTGCCAGTGCCATCATCGTCCAGACATCGGTACAGTGCATGGCAGTACAACCTAACAACCTGCAGGAACTGCCACAGGTAGAGCTGGACCTGCTGAAGTCGCTGCCTACCACATGGGATGAGACACGGTTCATCGACGGCTACCCGGGTAAGTATGTCGTCCTCGCACGCCGTCACGGCAACCAATGGTATATCGCCGGTCTGAACGCGGAGAACGAGGTTAAGAACCTGTCTCTCGACCTGCCGATGCTGCAGGGACAGACCGTCAATTACTATACGGACGGACCCGGGCTCTATGCGCAGGTTCAGAAAGTGAAGTACGACAAGAAGGGACGTATTAAAATAGAGATGCAACCCAATGGGGGATTCATCCTGAAATAAACAAGAAAAGGACAGCATCACGCTGTCCTTTTTCTTTTCATTATCCACTATTGTTTTAACTTAAAAGAATTCTCTATACTGCTCAACTCTGCGGAGAATGACTTGTCGACCTTCAGACGCTGCTCAACGGTGGAGCAACTGTGTATCACGGTCGAGTGGTCGCGACCACCTATCAGCTGTCCGATACGTGAGGCTGGCATCTTGGTGTACTTCTGTGCCAGGTACATCGATACCTGCCGTACGATGACGTAGTCACGCTTGCGGGACTTGCTGAACACGTTCTGCTGCGACACATTATAGTGGCTGCATACCTTCTCCAGAATGTCATCAACGGTAAGGGGCTTGTTGTCCACCTTCACGGCACGCTTGATGACACGCTCGGCAAGACGCATATCGACATTGCTGTTATAGACAATCGAGTAAGCCATCAGTGAGTTGACCACACCCTCCAGGTCACGGACGGAGCCGTTGGCGGTCTCTGCGATGAACTGGATGACATCCTCTGGGATCTGCAGACCGTCACGCTTACACTTGGCATGCAGGATGTCCACACAGAGCTGTACGTTGGGTTTCTCCAACTCGGCAATCAGTCCACAGGCGAAACGGGTCAGCAGACGGTCTTTCATACCCTGCAGATCCACAGGGGGACGGTCGCTGGCAAGGATAATCTGCTTGCCGTTGCGGAACAGGTGGTTGAAGATATGGAAGAAGGTGTCCAAGGTCTTGGGGGCTGTAGCCCACTCCTGGATATCATCGACTATCAGCACGTCAATGGTCTGATAGAAATGGATGAAGTCATTGACGGTATTCTTGCGGGTGGCATCAGAGTACTGCACCTGGAAGAGACGTGCCGACACATACAGCACACGCTTCTGGGGATACATCTCCTTGCACCTCACACCAATCGCATTGATAAGGTGTGTCTTACCACAACCGGAGGGTCCGAACACGAAGAAGGGGTTGAACGTCGACTTACCCGGGTGCTCCGCGATAGAGAGACCTACCGTGCGAGGCAACTTATTGCTATCGCCCTCGATGAAGGTCTGGAAGGTCTTATGGACATCCAACTGGGGATTGAGGTCCTGCGGAACAGCAGAGTCCAGTGTCGTAGGCGACTGGTTGGCTCGTGTGGTAGGCTGCGGACGCTCGATACTGACAGGTTCACTACCCTCTTCCTCGACCGTCAGCTTGTGTGCCTTGTCCACCACGATGCGGTAGTTGAGCTGGATGCTCTTCCCAAAGCAGCGGCATAACACCTTACTTAATAATGTCACATAGTACTGCTCCAAGTACTCATACACATACCGGCTCGGTACTTGTATGAGAAGAGTCTGCTTCTCCGCATCGTATTTCTCGAATACGATGGGCGCGAACCAGGTCTTATATTGCTGCTCTGTGACGTTTTCCCTAATCAGATGAAGGCAGTCGTCCCAAAGCGCCTTAGGAGTTTTTTCCATGTGCGTTATACTTATTTAATTAAAAAACCAATCTTGTTAAAGAATATAGTTTCTGTTTTCAATTGCAAAGTTCGTATTTTTTTTTGATATATGCAAATCCGCATTTATTCTCGCAAATCATCCTACAACACGTAACTTATTTATTTATGGGAGTTTAGGCGTTATTTGAAATAATTAAAGATTTTTCCCTATTGCCAAATTACAAGTTTCTGCTTATCAGTGACTTACCAAAAACCGCACACTGGGCATACCGTGTGCGGTATTATTTCTTTTTACTCTCCCAAACATTGCCTATATCAAGCAGTTTCGAAAGATAAGTTGAATTATATTTACACTACCCCATTTATTTAGACAAAATAAAAATTACGGACGGATTTACTTGTCTTTTTTTCCGAAAACCGAGAAGTGTACGTAGCGTTTTGGATGGGCTTTCAGGTCACGAAGCAGTGAGTCCGCATCAGCAGCCGTGGCACTCAGGTTGTTATAGAGGGTGGCATCCCGCATGAGCAAGCCCAGCGTCCCCTCGTTGCTATTGAGCTTACGGGTCATCTCCTCTACGTTGGCGAGGGTCTGGTTGACCTTTGCTGTCATCTCTGCCACGTCGACAGCAGAGAGATTGGCTGTCAGCTTCTGAGTATTACCCAGTACACTGTCTGCCTTGACCATCATCATAGGCACGTTATGCCCCAGGCTGGCAGAGAGTCTGCGCAGGTCGGCACTCGTCTGATTCAGATTTGCCGTCATGCCATCCACATTATGCAAGGTATTACGAAGAGCGGGGTCTCCCAGCAAGGTATTCAGACTAACCAGAATAGAGTCGAGCTTGGGCATCATCTTCTCGATGGCAGGAATCATCTCGGCTGCCTTCGCCATCATACCCACCTCCACAATGCCGGGGATGGTATCCTTCAGTCCAATGAACTTCAGAGGATTGTCCGACAGTACCAGATTGACCTTGATGTTACCCAAGAGGTCACTCGCCAGCTCCGCATGGGAGCCGACAGGGATACGCATGTTCTTGTCGACACCGATCTTCGCCACGATATGATTGGGACGGCTGTAGTCATAGACGATACCTTCCACCACACCCACCTTATAGCCATTGGCATAGACGGGAGAGGAAGGAGACATTCCGCTGACATCCTCGAAGGCGAGGTAATAGGTACTGTTCGAAGAGAAGAGACTCAGTCCCTTCAGGAAATTCAAACCCAGGTATAGCACGACCAGTGCGATGATGGCAACAAGGGCTATCTGTATTTCTTTCGTCAATTTCATATCATGTTACTCTTTTGTTTTCTTTTTCGCTCTGAACTCACGGATGGCAGCACGCGTGTCCACCTTCTCACCTCCCTTGAAAGCGATGATAAACGCCTCCGGGAAATTGCCTACCAGACTCTCACGGATCTTGACAATTTCATCGTAATCCTCGGAATTGCCCACCGTATATTTATAGAATCCTCCTTCCTCGAAGCATTCCGCAGCTGGCTGTCCGTTTAACTTCTTCTTGCTGATCTTCTCACGGGAGGGACTTGCCATGATCTGCACCTTGAAGACCAGGGTGGAGTCTTGCTTCTGGACCTCCTCGTCCTTGACGACCTCTATTTTCGCCGGTTTAACGGCAGGCTCTTTCTGCACCTTAACAGGGACAACGGTCTTGGGCTGTTCCTCATTCTTCTCACTGGGTGGTACCACGGAAGGGATATTGGCAGATGGTGCCTGCTCCGCCTGATAGGGTACGGTGATACGACCGTCATACTTGCGCTTATAGTCGAGGAATGCCTTGTAGATACCATAGCCCAGACGGTCGATACCATCCTTACTGTTCAGGTAACGCTCCTCATCGGGAGTTGTGATAAAGCCCAGCTCTATCAGACAACTGGGCATAGAGGTCTCACGGAGTACCAGGAATCCTGCCTGCTTCACGCCCTTGTTCTGACGATTGGCAGAGGCACAGGCATGCTTCTGCACGAATTTGGCAAGTTCCACACTCTGCGCCATGTTCTTGTCCTGCATGAACTCAAACATGATATAGCTCTCACTGGAGTTGGGGTCAAAGCCCTCATAACGCTGTTTATAGTCTTTCTCTATCAGGATGACGGAGTTCTCTCGCTTCGCTACTTCCAGATTAGTACCGGCACGGTGCATTCCCAACGTATACGTCTCCAGTCCCCTGACTTGTTTCCCCCTTGGCACCGCATTGGTATGTACGGAGATAAACAGGTCCGCCTTGTTCCTGTTGGCGATGTCAGCACGGGTATGCAAGGGGATGAACACATCCGTCTTGCGGGTATAGATGACTTTCACGTCCGGGCAATTGCTCTCCACATAGCGTCCGAAGGCAAGTGCCACATTCAGATTGATATTCTTTTCTTTTGAAAATGCTCCCAAAGCACCTACGTCATGCCCTCCATGACCTGCGTCAATGACCAAAGTGAACTTCTTGTTGGCAGCGACAGCGACCACTGTGAGCAGGAAGGTCATTCCCAGGAGCATCAGTATCCTTTTCTTCATATACCTATTCATCAAGGGTACAAAATTACGTATTTTCCACGTAAAACCCGTTACTTACTGTTTAGTTTTATCATTTATTAAATGTAATTCCACGCCAGCTCCCTTGCAGTCTGCTCCCATCGGGGGATTCTTCTTGACAAGGGTAAGGTCGATGGTGGTCACTTGCGGGAAACGTGCGGCAAGGGCATCTGCGATACGCCCTGCGACATGCTCCAAGAGGGCGGAAGGTTTCTCCATCTCCTCCTTGACAACAGCATAGACCTCAGCATAGTTGAGGGTATCCTCCACCCGGTCGGTCTGCATCACCTTGGTGATATCATAACCCAGACGGAGGGTCAGCAGGAAGTCTCCCCCCACCTTGCCCTCCTGGGGCATCACCCCATGGAAAGCATGGAAATGGAGCTCCTCTAACAAGATATATGCCGACTCTACCTGCATCATTGCCTATTCCTGTGGCTCCTCCAACTCCTCGCTACTGCCGGGCAGGTATTTCTTCAGGGCGCGTTCCACACCCACCTTCCAGGTATTGATACTTTCATCTTTCAAAGACAAAGAGGCGACCAGACGGATGACATGCTCCAGCGGCATGCGATAACGCAGCACACCAGAGATCAGCTTGGCATAGTTCCAATACTCTGGGTTGAACTTCTCGGAGAGTCCCTCCACCGTCGTCTTATAACCGCGCTTGTTCTCAAACTGGAAGTCATAACGTTTCGTACCGTCCGGGTTCACTTGTTTGATGATCTTGCCGTGGGTAACGGTCTTAGGCAACACAATACCCTCCTCGTCATCCTGCAGACCCGTGAATATCTCATAGGGATAGCCGTCGAGCAAACCGACAAACGCCACCCATTTCTCCTTGTTGTTCTGGAAACGTACTACATCACACTCTAAAACCTGTGGACGCACCTCCACCACCTCGGGACGCTGGTCCTGTACAGTCTCTTTCTTGTTATTTCCTTCCATATCTCAATGATTGATGGTGCAAAGATACATAAAGTTTTCTTTTCGGACAACTTTTTCAGAGAAAACCGCTCGAAAGTTTTCCTTTTCGGGAAAGATTATATATCTTTGACCATTGTCGAAAATACTCACACTCGAGAAAACTCAAAATTATTTTGGTTTTCTTCTCGTTTAATCGTATCTTTGCAGCATGAAGAATCTGTCAACCCGGCGAACAATTCGCCAATATAGCAACCAAGAAGTGAGCCAAGAGCTCCTCAACCGCCTCCTCGCTGAGGCAAGTCGCACACAGACCATGGGCAACCTCCAGCTCTACAGTGTGGTGGTCACCCGCTCTGATGAAATGAAACAAAAGCTGGCACCTGCCCATTTCAACCAGCCGATGGTGACACAGGCTCCAGTCGTCCTGACGATATGTGCGGATTTCAACCGCACATCGACATGGGCACGCTGCAGGAATGCGGAACCTGGCTATGACAATTTCCTTAGTTTCATCAATGCGGCGACGGATGCCCTGCTCTACACACAGACGCTTTGTAACCTCATGGACGAGGAGGGACTGGGCTATTGCTATCTGGGGACGACGGTCTATCAACCGCAACAGATCATCGATATCCTCGAACTGCCCCGACTGACGATGCCTGTAGCGACACTGACAGTAGGATGGCCCGCCGAGGAGCCTGCCCTGAGTGACCGTCTGCCTTTGGAGAGTTTCGTCCATGAAGAGACCTACACCGACTATCTGGCGATGGACATTGACAAATACTATGAGACCAAGGAGCACCTGCCGGAGAACTTGGAGTTCGTACGTATCAACCAAAAAGAGACCCTCGCTCAGATCTTCACGGACATCCGTTACACACGGAAGGATAATGAAGCTATGAGCGAGGGACTGATAGACACCCTCAAACGACAGGGCTTCCTGTCTTGGACGGTCAGAGGATATTAGTTATAAAAAAATAGCCTTCCCTTTTTCGGAGAAGGCTATTTTCTTATTATTACTCCACGATAATGGGCTTGTACTTTGGAACAAGCGCCTTCATGATACACCAGCCAATCAGGTAGGCAACGGCACAGATGCAGAATACGACCATGTAAGCGGCAGGCTTTCCCTCGAAACCGAAGAATGTGAAAGCAGATGCCTGAGCAGCTGCCCAGTCGAAGAACTTACCGCTACCGAGGTTGATACTCATAGAACCAAGACCACCTGCCATCGTTCCTAAACCGACGATGGTACCGATGGTAGACTTGGGGAACATGTCACCGATGGTGGAGAAGAGGTTTGCTGACCAAGCCTGATGACCAGCACCGAGCAGACCGATCAGGATAGCGGGCCACCATGCGCTGTAAGCACCCAGAGGCTGTGCGAAAAGTCCAAGCACGGGGAAGCAAGCGAAGATTAACATAGCACGCATACGACCCAGATATGGATTCATGCCTTTCTTATCTACGAAATAGGTCGGCAGATAACCGCCACCAATGGAGAGGATGGTCACAATGGCATAGAGGGTGAAGATCAGTGCGATACCCATAGCGGAGTCTGAGGTGTAACCATACTGGTCTGAGAAGTAGGCTGGAGCCCAGAACAGGAAGAACCACCATACACCATCTGTCATAAACTTACCTACGAGGAACGACCATGTCTGCTTGTAGGTGAAACACTTCAGGAACGGGATGGTCTTCTCTTCCTTCACAGCATCGCGATTCTGAGCCTCTGCGATATCATTATCCTGCTCGATATAATTCAGCTCTGCCTGGTTGACACGCTTGTTCTGTGCGGGTTTCTCATAGAGCCACATCCACAGTCCCATCCAGATGAAACCAAGGGCACCAATGATGATAAATGCCATTTCCCAACCCCAGGCACGTGCCAGCAGGGGAATCGTAGCGGGAGCAGCAAGGGCACCAACGGATGCGCCACTATTGAAGATAGAGGTAGAGAACGCACGGTCTTTCTTGGGGAAATACTCAGCGGTAGCCTTGATGGCTGCAGGGAAGTTACCTGCCTCACCCACTGCGAGAATCAGACGACAGGAGAGGAACAGCCATACGGAGATGGTAGCGATGGCGACGGCGGCATCACTGCCAGCCTGTACCATACGCAGAGCCTCGATGGAGTCGTAACCCTCAACAGTCATAGCCACCCAACCGCAACCAGCATGCAGCACAGCACCTAACGACCATACGAAGATAGCGATGAGGTAACCTTTCTTGGTGCCCATCCAGTCGATAAACTTACCGGCGAAGAGGTTGGCGATAGCATAGAACAGGGAGAACAGACCGGTAATCGTACCGTAGTCACCGTCTGTCCAGTGGAACTCGGGGGCGATGAAGTCCTTCCATGTTAATGATAAGACCTGACGGTCCATGTAATTGATAGTGGTTGCCAAGAAGAGCAGCGCACAAATGACCCAACGGAAATTGGACATTTTAGTTGTTTGTACAGGAGCCATAATATTTTTTCAGTTTTTCGTTATTTCGTTATTTCGATTTTTGATATTTCGACTATCGCAGGTCACCCACAGGGATGTTGTCCTTGTCATTGTAGTTCAGGTTCTCACCTGCCATACCCCATATAAAAGTATAATAATAGGTGGCGGAGGCACAGTGGATGCTCCACTCAGGTGACATGATAGCCTGCTCGTTCTTCAACCATACCACACGGGTCTCCTGGGGCTCACCCATGATGTGGCTCACCTGCTGTCCCTCGGGAACGTTGAAATAGTAGTAAGCCTCGATACGGCGGCCATGGGTATGAGGGGGCATCGTATTCCATACACTACCCTCCTGCAACTGTGTCAGACCCATCTGCAACTGACAGGGTCCCTCTTCCAGTGAGGTATTCACAATCAACTGGTTGATGGTACGCTGGTTACTCTCTGCAAGGGTGCCCAGGGGTTTGTCCTTAGTACCGATGATGGTAGCCTTCAGCGACTGCACCTTTCCATTCTTACGTCCGTCGAGGGTCACCCACTGGGTCTTGTAGTGCTTGTGTGCGGTAGCGGAGTTCAGATAGAACTTAGCGGGCTTCTGGGGATTCTTGGAGCGGAAGATGACCTCCTTGTTGGAGTCGATATCCTTACCGTTCTTATCCTTTCCTAACCAGCCGCGACCCACGTACAATGCCTCACTGTAGCCAAGCGGATATTCCTGTCCGTCTACGATAACCACACCGTCACCACCGGTATTGATGATACCGAGCTCACGGTTGCGCATGAAATAGTCGGCACGCAACTGCGGGTGGGTCTCCAGTTTCAAGTCCTTGGTAACAGGCATGGCACCACCATAGATAAAACGGTCGTACATCGAGTAAGTCAGGTTAATCTCGTCAGCAGCCATCACCTTCTCCATCACGAAACGGTCACGCAGAGTCTGCGTGTCATAGTGTTTCACGTCAGCGGGGTGACAGGCTGTCTGGAAATGCATGGTCTGCTGGGCAGCGCCAGTCGTTAAAGTTCCCATAAGCATGAATGTCAAAATTGTCTTTTTCATTGTTATATATTTTTTACTTATTTACCTTTTCTTCCTTAGCTATCCGCTGGCGGTTCCAGATTACCATACCCAGTGTGATGATGGTCAGGATGCCGGCACCTATCCACTGCAGGTTGTTCACACATTTGTAGATCACCCAGCCGAAAAGACTGGAGGCGAAGTCGAGGGCACCAGCCTGGAATCCCTCAGGAATCTTGGCAGCAGGGTCCTGGGTCTGGGCATAGACGGTCTGGGCTGCCTGTGTGAAGGCAGGTGCCATGTCTGTGACAAACCAGAGACCGATACCCACGGCGATGATGCCGACAATCAGGGTCTTCACCACATTACCTTTCGTGTAGGGCAGTACCATCACGAACACATAGAACATACCGGCAAGCGAGGCAAGGGGCAGGAACTCATTACCGGGCAGGGCGACAGCCATCAGCAGTGCCAGCGGTATCAGTATCAGGGAGGCGACAAGGGTCGTGGGGTGTCCGATGACCAGTGCCGGTGACATACCGATATACACTTTCTTACCAGCCCATTTCTTCTGCACCACCTCCTGTGTCTTCTCTGCGATGGGTTTCAGTCCGTCGATGAAGAGTTTCGTGATACGGGGTATCAGCTCCATCACAGCACCCATCGTCACACCGAGGAACAGTACTTTCTTGATGTCCAGCTGTGCCACGGCACCGATCAGCGCACCGACGATAACACCCAGTACGATAGGCTCACCAAGCACACCGAACTTCTTCTTCAGTCCCTCCGCATCAATATCGAGTTTCGAGAAACCGGGAATCTTGTCCAGCAACCAGTTGATACCGATGGCAAAAAGGGTGAAGCTCTGACAGAAGGGCTGTGGGATGGAAATACCGTCCATGTCCTCATAATAACCCTGGAACTTATCAGCGGTCAGGTCTGCCATCACCAGCGTGATGATATAGCAGATAATGGCGGCGAAGTAGCCCCATGCGAGACTCTCACCCATCACGAAATAAGCGACGGCACCGATAAAGGCGAAATGCCAGTAGTTCCACAGATCAATATTCACCGTGCGGGTACATCCTGTGATAAGCAACAGGAAGTTCACACCCAGACAGATGGGGATGATCAACGCCCCTACTGCCGTATTATAGGCAACGGCTGCCGCAGCGGGCCATCCCATGTCAAAGACTCCAAGTTGTAAATCATAGAGTTTGGAAATCTCACTCAGCGGTGAACCGAAATTAGTGGTCAGCAGGGCGGTCACGATACCGAGACCCACAAAACCGACACCCACGTAAAGACCTGACTTCAGCGACTTGCCGAACTTCATCCCGATGCACAGTCCGATAATGGTAAACAGTATCGGCATCATCACACTGGCACCAAGACTGATAATGTAACTAAAGACTTGTTCCATTGTTTCTAAAATATCGATATTCTTTGTTTGTTTTAGCCTATTTGCTTGCAAAGATACGAAAAGTCGAGAGCAGAACAAAATAAATTCATTTATTTTTTATGCCGAGACCGAGTTATCTTCGCCATTTTGATGGCAAAGGTAATAAAAAATCAGCAAACTGAAATACATTTTTCTGATTTTTATTATTTCACCCCTATTCTTTACGGATATGAAAAGAGGATGTGTCTTCATTTTGACACACCCTCTTCCCTCATCATTTTTCTTGCATCACGCCATACACGAGGTCACACCCAGTGTGGTGGCGATAGCGGTGAGAATGCTCACAAGGAGCTGAATCACCATCTTCCAAGTCTGTTTGTTCTTCATAGTCATAAAGGGTTTAGTGTTCTGCATCTTGTTCTTTGAGCCAGTCGGCAAGCGGAGTGACACGCTTGATGAACTTCTTCTGACTCACCTCCGTCACCTCTGGGGTCAGGTCGACCTTCTCCTCGACACCGTAGGTCGTCAGGGCACACTGTTTCTTGAAAATGCGGGAGGTGATGTTGTCCTCGCTGACACCCTCGGGACGGAAACGGATATGTACTGCCTTCACGTAGCTGGCGGGATTCCACTTGCCTGCCTTCAGTTCTTCCTCAGAGATACCGTTTTTTGTCGACTGCACAGTGGGTGAGAAGATGCCCAGTCCGTCCAGCTTCACGGGGTTACCCTGTGAGAGCAACTCGATGACGCAGCTCGCCATCTTTTTGAGTACACCCTCGATGATGTCACGACCGTAGATGCTCTGGTGCTCAGCCATGTGCTTGCAGAGACCACGGAGCGAGATGGTTTCCTTCTCGACAGCCTTGGGATAGTAGTTGCCGAAACTGCTGGAACGGATGTTCAGGTTCTTACGAACATTGATCTGGAATTGCGGATTGTTTACTGCCATAATGTTTTGTGTTTAAGGGTTTGTTAATTGGGTTAATTGGTTGTGCGCACTGTCGCTGGAATCAGTCGGTAACTGAGCACCCTTCAGTCGGTAACTGAGCGTCCTTCAGTCGGTAACCGACTTCCTTCCGTTGACAATGCGAAGGTACAACATTTAACATGCGATGTCAAGAGTTCCTGCCCCAAACGTGTACGAAAACGTGCACAATAAAAACGGTGACGGTGACGGTTACAGTTTTCCAAAAATGAGAATCCCAAAATGCGAATAAAACATGTATATTTATATTACTATATATATA
>Ga0256405_10004047_pt1 | contig 28511 bp, 26 predicted proteins | sample RumenRJG_02DNA_FD_189096 | JGI IMG/M metagenome (GOLD analysis project Ga0256405, IMG submission 189096) | Bovine rumen microbial communities from Lethbridge, Alberta, Canada - RJG_02 | ecosystem: Host-associated > Mammals > Digestive system > Stomach > Rumen | place: Canada: Alberta... | reverse complement strand
CGCCAGTTCTTCGCAATGTTTCTTCCAGTTTTCGACCGGATCGGAATCTTCATCGACACGCATCATCTTGCAGATGGCATCTTCAAGTTTCGCATAGGCAGTCTCGTCATCGAATTCCGGGAAGACCTTCTTAGCCCATTCCATGGAAGGATAGATCGTGCCCGTCCATTTCAGACACCCCTGATGGATGTAATGACGTACGACATTTCTCAATTCGTTGGATGCGTAAGCCTGGGCTTTCAGATTCTCATCCGGAACATCGAGGTTGATGGAAGGTCTGGAAGCTCTGACGCCGAGCTGTACGCCTTTGCCGGTACGAAGGATGGAATCAAGGCTTTCTTTCTTCCAATCCGGAAGATCCCGCAAAGTCTCCGGTGTGCAGTTCAAAGCCTTGAGGTGGTTGATCTCGGCATCTTCGATGAATGCTTCAACGTTTGCCGCACCTGCCGCAAAGGCTTCTTTGGTGATCTCTCTGGCCAGATCGATCGCCGCCGTATCCGTCTGCAATACGACCGTTTCCCCTTCCTGCAGGTTGACACCGGTCCTGATCAGAACTCTTGCGAGTTTTTCAAGCTGCCACTTATTCATCGTTTCTCTTCTCCATTTCTTCCATCACGATCTTCTTGATCTGTTCGACTGCCTTATCGGCATCATCGTTGTAGACGATGTTGTTGAAAAGCGGAGCGATCTCCATTTCCATCTTCGCCTTGTTCAGACGTCTCTGCACGGAAGCCTCATCATCCTTGTAGATCTCGTGGATCTGCTTTTCAAGCTCTTCAAAACTCGTCGGCATGACGAAGAACGCAATGGACTCCGGGATATTCAGCTTGATCGGACCGACGCCTTGCGCTTCGACTTCGATCAGAACGTTTTTGCCCTTGGAGACCAGGAAATCGACCTGGGCTTTCGGGGTCCCGTAATAATAACCGTTGAATTCGGTAAATTCCAGAAATTCCTTATTTTTGACGGAATCCGCAAATTGCTTGTGGGAAACGAAATAATAATCCTTGCCATCGACCTCTCCTTCCTTCTTCGGACGGGTCGTTTCAGAGATCGAGAAGAACAGATTCAGTTCCGGATCTGCCAGAAGTTTGTCACGGATCTTGCCTTTGCCTACGGAAGAGGCTCCGCTCAAAATAACTACGATACCTTTTGCCATGTATTTATCCTCCTTAATCACACATACTGACAAGTTTTTTCAACATCTGGTAGGAACGCTCGAAGCTTTCCAGATTCAGTTTTTCTTCCGGTGTATGGACATCTTTGCCGACCGGACCGAAGGTGATGATGTCAAGCTTCGGATTCAGTGCCTTGAACACACCGCACTCGTTTCCGCCGTGTCCCGCGTGTTCGCTCAATTCTCCGCCGAATTCTTTTACGACCGCTCTGAGTTTTTCTCTCATCTCCGATTTCGGTTCATAGTTCCAGCCGGAGTAGCGCATCGGTGATTCGAAACGGACATTGCATTTATCAGCCAGCAGGCACATACGGTCTTTCAGATCGTCTGATGCATGATCCATTGCCGAACGGATCAGCGTATCCAGAAAGACTTCCTTTTCATCTGTCGAAGCTACACCAAGATTCAATGAAGTCAGTGTCAGGCCTTCGATCGCCATTGAACGATGCTGGAAGCCGTTTGGCTGCAAGTAGGCATAATCGATGATATCTTTGCCGTCTTTGATATATCTTCCCGCTTTCTCCGTTTCTTCAACGCTCACGCAGATCTCCGGATCGGAGAACTCCAGTTCCGTTTTTATATTGGATTGCGTCTGTTCGAAGATCGCTTTGATCTCTTCAAACGGCGTCGAAGAATTGAATGTGATGAAAGCGGCTCTTGGGATCGCGTTGTCTTTTTCGCCGCCCTTGAGACAGACCAGCTCAAAGTCCATCCCCTTCATGAAAGCTTCTTCGATGACTCTGGAAGCGATGACGATCGCATTGCCTTTTTCCAGATGGATCTGGCCGCCGGAATGTCCGCCGGTCAGTCCCGAGATATTCATGCAGTATGTCGGTTTATCGGATGCGACCCATTCGATGTCCTTATGGATATAGACATTGCAGCCGCCGGCTGCCGAGATACCTGTTGAAGTCTCTCCGCCGCCGTCAAGATTGATCATGCGGTCAGCCTTGACATCTTCCGGCTTGATCTCCATGGATCCCAATAATCCGATCTCTTCCATCGTCGTGAAGAAACACTGAAGTCTTGGATGTTTTGCATCCTTATCATCGAGCAGCGACAGCATATATGCCACGCCATGGCCGTCATCTCCGCCTAAGGTCGTTCCCCTGGCGTGTAACCAGCCTTCCTCATCGACATAAAGATCCAGAGGATCGTTTTCAAAGTCATGGTCCGATCCGTCCACCTTGGCCGGGACCATATCGATGTGAGCCTGCAGGATCAGTGCCGGCGCATCTTCATAGCCCGGCGAAGCCGGTTTTTCGACGATGACGTTCCAGACGTGATCCTGTTTATATTCAAGACCTCTTTCCCTGGCGAATTCCACGATGAAATCCGAGATCTTTTTTTCATGTCTTGACGGGTGCGGGATCTTGGCGATCTCATTGAACCAGTAGTTCTGCGGTCTGCTCAGATCAAATTGTGTCATAACGTGTCCTTCTTTCTATTCCTGCGTCAGATGGCTGTCCATCCAGTTTGTGATCTCTTCAAGTCTGCGGATGCGGTGCGTCGGCTTGCCGCTTCTGGAAAGCTCATGGTTCTCGCCTTTGAATAAGCACATCCTTGTTTCGACGCCGTTGCAGGTAAGTGCCGTATATAATTGCAAAGCTTCCGGGACCGGGCAGCGGTAATCTTCCGTGGAATGGATGAAGAGCGTCGGTGTTTTTGCGTTATTGACGAATTTCAAAGGCGACATTCCCCAAAGTTCACCGGCACAGTTCCTCACATCGCCGAATTCCTGTTCGATCGGGAAATCGATGCCATAGTCGCTAACGCCGACTTCCGAGATCCAGTTGGAGATCGAACGCTGGGTAGCTGCCGCTTTGAAGCGGTCGGTCTGGCCGATGATCCAGTTGGTCATATAACCGCCATAGGAACCGCCGGTGACACCCAGTCTTTCCTTGTCGATCCACGGATATTTTTCCAAGACCAGATCGACGAAAGCCATGATGTCCTGGTAGTCGATGCCGCCGAACTGGTGTCTCAAGTCGGCAAACTGGTTGCCTTTGCCATCGGACCCTCTTGGGTTGCAGAACATGACGAAGTAGCCTTTCGATGCCCAGTATTGCATCTCATGGTAGTAGACTTCACCATATGCCGTCTTCGGACCGCCATGGATATCCAAGATTGCCGGGTAGGACTTGTTTTCATCGAAATCAAATGGTCTGAGTACCCAGCCGTCGATATCGGTCGCTTTTTTCACCGTGATCTTTTCCGGCTTTGCGACATAGTAATCTTTGAATACTTCTTCATTGAAGGAAGTCAGCTGCTTCACTTCGTTTCCGTTGGCCTTATAGACTTCCTGCAGTTTCTGATCTTTCATGGCGATGCAATAAAAGTCATCATTCACTTTTACGAAATCATCGACGGAGAAACCTTCGATATCGATCGCCTTCTTCAAACCGCCTTCTTCCAGTTTCAGGACGATGCTTCTGTCCTTGTCACAGGTCAGGAAATAATTGTCTTCATTATCTTTGAAACTGTTCTTGCCTCTGCCATAGCGGGAATCGGAACCGACCGAGTTGTACATGGAGAATTCATTATCGACTCTCAATTCCATCTTTCCGTCTTTGAGTTCATAGAACTTGCCGGCTTCCATCTCACCGAAATCTTTCGCAAAGGTGCCGAATACGAAGATCCTTCCCTTATCTTCAAAGACCTTATGGATGGCCATCTTGTCTTTGTAGATCATCGTGATGCCCTTTTCTTTATCAAACTCGTAGACCTTGTCCCATTTGGTCTTATAGGTCGTAAAATCGTTGGCTGAGAAGATGATCTTTCCATTCATGACTTCGAAGCTCGAAACATCGAAAGCCGCCGGCGTGATCTTTTTCACACTGAAGTCTTTCTTATCGACCAGGAATAAGGAGTATCTGTTGCCGTTGACTACACCTGCCCCGTTGAATACGAAAGGATATTCATCAAAAACGATATAGTCTTCATTATCTTTGACCTTTTTGTCGTAAGCTTCCTTATCTTCTTTGGACAGAGCATAATAATCCGGACAGGCACGGTTGGTCTGCGATAAGGCGACATAATGATCATCATCGAGATCTTTCAGAACTGAAACGGCGATCGGAAGCTTGAAGGCGAACGTGTTGCCTTCTTCTTCGACCTTGTAGAAAGAAGATGCGATCTCCTTGCTGTCGGGATCGTTTTTGATGAAGAAGATGCCGTCTTTCAAAGACATGAACGGAACGGACTTTTCATAGTCCGTGACGTCCTTGCTTTCCTGACTCTGAAGATCGATGGAAACAAGTTTTGCCTTGTAGCCGTTTTCTTCCATGTCGATCTTCGTGTCGACGAAAAAGATCTTCTTTTTGTCACTGGAAAGATGTAAGGATGATAAAAAATGGAATCTGGTAAATTGATCTAATTCGATCGGTCTCATACTGTCCTCCTATTGATACAACTTCTCTTTTTCCGACTTTAAACAGAACTTATATCAATAATGCAGTAAGAGAGAACTCTTGACGAGCTCTCTCTTAGGTTTTTCAGATCTGAATATCGATTATTCAGGGCACTTGACGAACCAGAAGATGTGGTTAGCCTGCGGGTTGTTGATGACACCGGTAGTGCCAGGTCTCTGTAAGGAAACAGTGCCGTAACCGAACAGAGGGATGTTGAAGCATGCGGTCTCGATCGCATAGTTTTCAGCTTCATGCAGCTTAGCGAAACGTGCTTCGCCTTCCAGCTCCATGGATTCCATCAGCAATGCATCGTAAGTTTCATCACCGAAGTGCGTACCGTATTCTTCAGAGTCATCATAGATCGCCATCAGTTCGAGATAGTTCCACGGATCCATATAGTCGGCTGAGAAAGCGTTTCTCGCTAAGTCATAACGGCCATAGGAACGATCATCGAAGAATGTACGAAGTTCAGCAGTCTTTAAAGTGACATCGATGTAGATATCCTTTAACTGTTCAGCGATGACGGCTGAAACAGTGTCATGCATAGAGTTCTGGTTGTAGTAGTATTCCAGAGCCAGTCTGTTGGTCTCGGAGTAGCCTGCTTCTTCCATGAGTTTCTTAGCAGCTTCCTTGTCGGTGTAGACCAGTTTGTGGTCGTTGTCGGCATTGGTACGGAAGTCACCGTCGTAATCAGGAATTCCTACAGGAACGAAACCATTGAGTTCGTAGTAAACATCACCGGCATCAAGAGCAGTAACGAATGCGGATCTGTCGATACCGAGCTGGATAGCTCTTCTGACTCTGACATCCCGTAATGCTTCCAAACCGTCGATGCAGTTGACGTTCATGTAGTAGTTGACGTTACCGTTGATGACGATCGCATCAGCAAGAGACGGATCATTGACGACAGAAGAGTCTGCGCCTGTGTCATAGTCGATCTCGCCTGTCTTGAATGCCATCTGGGAAGCTTCCATGGAAGGCATGATCTTGGCAACGAGTCTGTCATAGTAGACCTGGTCAGCCTTAGCGAAGTAAGGGTTCTTTTCCAGGATGTACTCGTTAGCGGAGTCGATCTTGCTAGGAGTGAATGCGCCGGTCGTCGGATAACCCGGAGTGGAAGACCATTCGGAATCCTTTTCCGGAGCGATCTCAGGACGTAATGCTGCGAAGACCTGTGTCGGGAGTAAGGATACGAAGAATGGACACGGTGCTTTCAGAGTGATCTCTAATGTGTAATCATCGACCGCTTTGACACCGACATCATCCATATCTGCAACTGCCTGATTCAGATGAGTATCAGCGTTTAAGATGTAGTTTGTGATCATTGTCAGGTATCCGACTTCGGCATGTCCGTAACCGATGCAGCGCTTGATACCGTAAACATACTGGTCAGCTGTGATAGGAACACCATCAGACCATTTTGCGTTTTCATCAAGATGGAAAGTGTAAACTAAGCCATCATCTGAGACTTCATAAGCAACGCAATCACCGTATTCTGTGGAACCATCTTCAACAAGGTAGAACAGAGGATACCAGATCTCGTTGTGGATCTCAGCTGTAACAGAGTCACCGCATTTTGCCGGGTCCATATAGGTAGGTTCGCCGCCGACAGAATAGGTGAATGTCTTGATTTCCGCTTCCCCGGAGCCGCCTTCAGAGCCGCCGGAACCGCCGTTGCTGCTGCCACAAGCTGTCAAGCCGATGACCATCAGAAGCGAAAGCAAGCAAACTAATAATTTTTTCATTTTCTCTTTCTTCCTTTCTTTTACTTTTCATACAAGTGGCATGCCACTTTACGAGTGCCGACCTCGATAGGAACAGGTCTCTCTTTATGACAACGTTCTGTTGCCTTCGGACAGCGGGTACAGAACGGGCACCCCTTTGGAGGGTTGATCGGGCTCGGAACTTCTCCTTCCAGCACGATCCTTTGTTTTCTCTTGGCGATATCCGGATCAGGGATCGGGATCGCCGATAATAATGCGGTCGTATACGGATGCAACGGTCTGTGATAGACATCGTTTGCCGGTCCGAGTTCGACCATCTGGCCAAGATACATGACGCCGATCCGATCGGAAATGTGCTTGACCATCGAAAGATCATGCGCGACGAACAGGTAGGACAGACCCATTTCTTTCTGGATGTCCTTGAGAAGATTGACGACCTGGGCCTGAATGGAGACATCCAGTGCGGAGATCGGTTCGTCACAGACGATGAATTTCGGATTGACTGCCAATGCTCTGGCGACACCGACTCTCTGTCTCTGGCCGCCGGAGAATTCAGCCGGATAACGGCGGATATGGTCAGGTTTGAGGCCGACGATCTTCAGCAGTTCTACGACCCTTTCTTCCCTTTCCTTGTCGTTATCGTAAATATTGTGGATGATCATCGGTTCTTTGATGATCTCGCCTACCGTCATACGCGGATTGAGTGATGCATACGGATCCTGGAAGATCATCTGCATGTCTTTGCGGAATGCCGTAAGCTCCTTGCCCTTCATCTTGGCGATATCCTTACCTTCGAAGATGATGGAACCGGATTCCGGTTCGTAGAGCTTGACGATGGTACGTCCCAACGTCGTCTTTCCGCATCCGGATTCGCCGACCAGACCAAACGTCTCGTTTTCCATGATGTCAAAGGAGACATCATCGACCGCTTTGACGATCTGTTTCGGTGAGAAGATGCCTTTGGTGACATCGAAGTAGGTCTTAAGATTTTTTACGGAAAGGATCACCTTGTTTTCGCTCATTTTTTCACCGCCCTTTCATCCAAGAGCCAGCAGGCACACTGGTGGCCTTGCTTGATCGTGCTTACCGGCGGTTCATAGTCCTTGCAGACCTTCATCGCCTTTTCACATCTGTCGACAAACGGACAGCCTTTCGGAGGATTGAGAAGATCAGGCGGGGAACCGGCGATCGGTGTCAGATCTTTTTCATCATCGTTCTCCGGATTGGAGATACATTTCAACAAGCCTTCCGTATACGGATGCTTCGGATCATAGAAGATATCTTTATCCGTGCCGATCTCGACGATCTTGCCGCCGTACATGATCGCAATGCGGTCACAAAGCTTGGCAACGACGCCCAGGTCATGAGTGATCATGATGATCGCGGAATCGGATTTCTCCTTGAGCTCTTCGATCAGTTCGAGGACCTGCGCCTGAATGGTGACATCCAAGGCAGTCGTCGGCTCATCCGCGATGATCAGCTTCGGATTGTTCGCCAAAGCGATGGCGATGATGATCCTCTGGCGCATGCCGCCGGAGAATTCGAACGGATACTGTTTGATACGTTTTTCCGGTGAAGGAATACCGACGAGCTTCAGCAAGTCGATCGCTCTTCTTTTTGCCTCTTCTCTGCTCAAAGAGGAATGGTTGATCATCGGTTCAATGAGCTGAGTCTCGATTTTCAAGACCGGATTTAAGAAGGTCATCGGATCCTGGAAGATCATGGCCATGGAATTGCCGCGGATCTTCCGCATGAAATCGTTGTAATCTCTCTTGTTTTTGAAATTCTTGATGGAGATGTCCGTTCCGTCGAATATGACGTCGCCGCTTTCGACGACACCATTTTCTGCCAGCAGGCCGATGATCGAATACATCATCTGCGATTTGCCTGAACCCGACTCTCCGACGATACCTAAGGCTTCTTTCGGCTCCAGTTTGAAGGAAACACCACGGACGGCCTGGACATCGCCGGCATCCGTTTTAAACTTGGTAACTAAATTATTGACTTCTAATAATGCCATACGATCCCTCCTATCTCGTCCTTGCCTGGAACGCTTCGCCGATGCCATCACCGACGAAATTCAGAGCCAGGATCGTCAAACTGATCGCTGCGACAGGCCACAAAACCTGTAACGGCTGGGTGAAGATCAGCTGACGGCAATCGTTTGCCAGCTTGCCCCAGCTCGGGATCGCCGGGTTAAGACCGATACCGACAAAGCTCAGTGAAGCTTCCGTGAAGATCGCTCCCGGGACCATCATGGTCAAAGAGACGATGATCGGGCCTAAAGCATTGATGACCAGGTGCCTGATCAGGATACGGGAATTACTGGCACCGATGACTTTGGCAGCCAGGGAGAATTCCATCTCTTTCAGTGACATGATCTGTGTGCGGACCTGTCTGGCCATGCCGATCCAGGATGTCAGACAGATGGCTAACATCATCGAACCGACCGAGTCACCGAAGACCAGAAGGATCAAAACGACATAGATCAAAGAAGGAACGGCATAAATGATATCGACGATACGCATCATGATCATATCGACTCTGCCGCCGACATAACCGGAGATGCCGCCGTATAAGATACCGATGACTAAGTTGATCGCTGCCGTCGAGAAACCGATGGCCAGCGAAACTCTTGCGCCGTACATGACTCTTACGAAGATGTCACGGCCAAGCTTATCGGTACCAAACAGGTGCTGCAAGCTAGGAAGTGCGTTACGGTTTGCCATATCCTGCGTATCGAACTGATACGGGGCGACTGCCGGAACGACGATCGCCAGTACGATCATGATGATCAGGAAGATCAGGCCGCCTAACGCCAGCTTATTCCTGCGGAAACGATCCCAGGCATCTTTGGCAAATGTCTTGATCGCGACCGCGATAAATTCGGAGTTCTTATCATCCTCAGGAAGTTTTTCAAACAGATCATCACTCAATACTAAATTCTTTTCACTCATGATCTTTTCCTACTTTCCTAATTTGATACGCGGATCGACGATCGCCGCGACGATATCCGAAATAAGATTCATAATGATGACCAATACACCGAATAAGATCGTCAGACCCATGACCAGCGTATAGTCACGGTTGGTGATACTGTTGGTGAATTCCGCGCCGATGCCCGGGACCGAGAAGAGTGTCTCGATGACCAGGGAACCGGTGATCATGCCGGCGAACAGAGGGCCTGCATATGTAATGACCGGAAGCAATGCATTCTTGAGACCGTGTACGATGATCGTCCTGGCCTCTTTATTGCCTTTGGAACGGGATAATGTGATGTAATCCTCATGCATGACATCCCTGATCGAAGATCTTGTAAGACGCGTGACCGAAGCGATCGGGCCGAGCGAGAGAGCGGCGACCGGCAGGATGTAGTATTGCGGACCGTTGAGTCCGACGATCGGCAGCCAGCCAAGCTTTACCGCAAACAGGATCATGATCATGATGGCAAACAGGAAGTTCGGTAAGGATACGCCCAATGTCGAAACTACGGTGATCAGTGAATTGACCCAGCGGTGTTTCGCCAGAGCGGAAACGATACCCAGAGCCAGACCCATGACCATCGAGAAACAGAAAGCGATCGCACCGAGCTTTGCCGTTACAGGGAAACGCAGAGCGATGATATCGGAGACCTGTTTCCCCTTCTTGGAGATCGATTCACCGAAATCGCCGCGTATCGCATTGCTCAAGAAGATGACATACTGTTCAGGGAGCGATTTGTCCAGATGGAACTTCGCTTTCATCGCCTCAAAAGTTTCCGGCGCGATGACTTTGTTGTCCTGTGAGAACGGATCACCCGGCATGGCTCTTACGCCGAAAAACGTGATCGTTGACAGGATCAGCAGAGTGAGAGCACCAATGACTAATCTTTTTCCTATGTACTTAAGCATCCCATTCCCCCTTTTTGTTAGTTTACTGATGCAACTTTGTCAGAAAAACTATAAAACTATTGTAAACGATGGAAACATAAATTCAATGATTCTTATGATACATTTTCACGTTTTTTTCACTTTTTTACAGATTTATGAAAATTATTTACATTAATGTAGCGGTAACGAAACTTTTTCATATAAATAAGGTATAAATAAAGGTCCAAACAATGAAAATCTTTGAAAATAGTATTTATTATCCCCTATGAATCCTCTATAATCTTTTATATGAATTCGAAAAGCAGAACGATGGACATGGCGAATGGTCCATTATTGAAAAATATTTTCATATTCGCGATCCCTTTGATCTTCACCAACATCTTACAGATGCTGTTCAACTCCGCCGATACGATCATCGTCGGAAAATTTGCCGGTGACCAGGCTCTGGCTGCCGTCGGAGCGACCGGTTCGATCGTCTTTCTGATCACTTCCCTGTTCAATGGTCTTGCGACCGGCACCAACGTCATCGTTGCCCGCTACATCGGAACGGGAAACAAAGACAAGATCAAAGATTCCATCCATACTTCCATCGCCTTGGCATCTGCGGGCGGTGTCGTGCTCACATTCGTCGGTCTGTTCTTTTCGAAGCTCTTCCTTCAGATGATGGATACGCCAAGCGATTTCATCGATCTGTCCGCGACCTATATGCGCATCTACTTCTTAGGCGTCATATTCCTCTTACTGTACAATTTCGGCTCGGCGATCTTGCGCTCACGCGGGGATACGCAAAGACCTTTATACTTCCTGATGCTGTCGGGTGCGCTGAATGTCGTGCTCAACTTCATCACCGTCAAGTTCATGAACCTGTCGGTCATCGGTGCCGCAGCAGCGACCGTTGCTTCGGAAGCCGTTTCCGCCTTCCTGGTCCTTCGCGTCCTGGTCAATGAAAAAGATTCGACAAAACTCGATCTCAGACATCTGTATTTCGATAAGGAATCCTTCCTGGAGATCCTGAGAATCGGCATCCCGGCCGGCTTATCCGGCGCAGTCTTCGCACTGTCCAACGTCGTCATCCAGTCCAGCATCAATTCTTTCGATTCCACCGATATCGTTGCCGGCAACTCTGCCGGAGCCAATATCGAAAACTTCGTCTATATCGGCTATATGGCCTTCAACCAGGCCACGATCACCTTTACCAGCCAATGTATGGGAGCCGGCAGGCTCGATCGCATCAAGGAGATCATGTTAAAAACACTGATCTTGGTCGTCATCGGCGCCGTGGTCATGGGCGCCGCCGTCTATCTCTCCGGTCCTCTGGTACTGACACTTTATACGGACAAACCGGCTGTCATCGATGTCGGCATGATCCGTATCAAATATGTCGCTGCCCTCTTGGTCTTCAACGGCATCCTGGATGTCTTCGTCAACTCCTTGAGAGGTATGGGCTCCTCTTCCCTGCCGACGATCCTGATGATCATCGGTATCTGCGGCGTAAGGCTTCTTTGGATCTACACGATGTTCCCTCTTCACAGGACGCTGGAAACGATCTATCTGTGCTTCCCGTTAAGCTGGATCGTCACTTCGATCGTCGAATTCATACTTTGGATCATCGTATATAGAAAAGTCGTATATTAAAAAGATGGAACGCGTGTGCGTTCCATCTTTTGATTCAGATCAGATATCTGTTTTTCTCTTCCGTTTAATTCGCTGAAGCAGCAGCAAGGCCAGCAGATACAATAAGACGCTAAGCAGGACGATACCGCTGAAATAATATGCAGCATTGTAGATCCTGTCACTCTTCCCCGCCAGCACCATCAGCATCGATAACAGAGCGCCTGCCCCCGGCAAGACGGCATATTTGAGTATCTTATCCGAATAGTAGCGCTTCTGCAAGATCTTATATGCGACAGCCGATATCACGGTAAACAAGCCCGCCAGCAGGATCCAGTAGTTGTAGATCAAACGGCTGAGCGTTTCTACGCCTCCTGCCGTCTCTTTTCCATAGATCAGGACATCCGATCCTTCATTCGGATAATACCATACAGCATCTGTCTTTTCGCCCTGTGCCAGCAGATAGATCTTTTCTGTCTTGTTCTTATCAAGGCAGCTCAGAAGTGTCTTATAGGAACTGACGAAGATCTCATTTCTGCCTTCGTAATTCACATGTTCGATATCACATCCCGAAACTTCCTTGTCCGCCAGTAATACAAGCCTTCCATCATTCAGCTCCTCCACCTTCACTTTTTCCGGTCCTTCAAAATAGATCGGCGCATTCAGATGGATGAAGGCCGTCACGACAAGGATCATCGACAGAAGAAAACCGATCGCAAAAGTGACAAATCTCTTTCTCTCAAAACGTTTGCGAAAGATCTCAATGCCTTGTGAAAAAGCTTCCTTGTCTCCCTCGTCTTTGGCCTTCTCTCCTTTTAAAAGCTCATAGGCGCTGATATGCAGCTTTTCACACAGGTCTTCGATGATCGATATATCAGGGAAGCCCTTCCCTGTCTCCCACTTGGAGATCGTCTTATCGGAAACATGAAGCTGTTCGCCCAGCTGTGCCTGGGTCAGACCCAGTTCTTTTCTTTTTTCGGCGATGAGTTCGCCGGTCTTGACCGTATCCATAGAAATACCTCCTGGCTTTACGATAACTTTGACATAAGAAAATGTCACCCTGCGTATCGTAGAGTCAAAAAAAGCCGCATGAATGGCTCATACGGCTTGTACCTTTTTGAAATTTTAATTATTTCTTGAGGTTGTAGTAAGCATTCTTGCCCGGATACTGAGCGACGGAACCGAGTTCGTCTTCGATCCTGAGCAGCTGGTTGTACTTAGCGATACGGTCAGTTCTGGACATAGAACCGGTCTTGATCTGGCCAGCGTTGACACCGACAACTAAGTCAGCGATCGTTGTATCTTCAGTTTCACCGGATCTGTGAGAAACGACTGCAGTCATGTTGTTCTTCTTAGCGAGTTCGATCGCATCGAGAGTTTCTGTTAATGTACCGATCTGGTTCAGCTTGATCAGAACGGAGTTAGCGCAATGGAGGTCGATACCCTTCTTGATGTATTCAACGTTAGTAACGAAGAGGTCATCACCGACTAACTGGATCTTGTCGCCTAAGCGAGCCATGAGTTTCTTCCAGCCGTCCCAGTCATTTTCTGCAAGGCCGTCTTCGATCGAGATGATCGGATACTTCTCGCACCAGTCAGCGTACATGTCGATCATTTCATCTGTCGTCTTGACGCCCTGACCGGATCTGGACAGTTCATAGTTGCCTGTTTCAGCATTGTAGAATTCGGAAGAAGCCGGGTCCATGCAGATACCGAAATCGATACCTGGCTTGTAGCCTGCTAATTCGATCGCAGCAACGATGAGCTTTAACGGTTCTTCATTACCTTCTGTGCAATTGGGAGCGTAGCCGCCTTCGTCACCGACAGCAGTAGAGTAACCTTTTGACTTTAAGACTTTCTTTAAAGCATGGAATACTTCAGCAGACATTCTGATCGCTTCCTTGAAAGAAGGAGCACCGTAAGGCATGATCATGAATTCCTGCATATCGACAGTGGAATCAGCGTGCTTGCCGCCGTTTAAGACGTTGAGCATCGGGACCGGTAAAGTCTTGCCATTAACACCGCCTAAGTACTTGTATAAAGGCATGCCGTAGAAATCAGCAGCAGCTCTTGCGCAAGCCAGGGAAACACCTAACATTGCGTTAGCGCCTAAATGAGATTTATCCTTTGTGCCGTCGAGTTCGATCATCTTCTTATCGATCAGAGCCTGATCAGTTACATCGTAACCGATGAGAGCCGGAGCGATGATCTCGTTGACATTGTTGACAGCCTTCAGAACGCCCTTGCCTAAGAAACGGGAAGTATCGCCATCTCTTAATTCGAGAGCTTCTCTTTCACCAGTGGAAGCACCGGAAGGTACCATTGCACGGCCGAAAGCACCGGATTCGGTAGCAACTTCAACTTCTACAGTAGGGTTACCACGGGAGTCGATAATTTCGCGAGCATAAACATCAATAATTGCAGACATACGTTTTTTCCTCCTATTTAGTAGCGTCAATTATTTCCTTGAATGAATCAACTTTGAGTGAAGCACCGCCGATCAGAGCGCCGTCGATGTCTTCGCAAGCCATATATTCTTTAATGTTGGTCGGTTTGACAGATCCGCCGTACTGAACTCTGACAGCTTCGCCTGTTGCCTCGTCATAGAGAGCCTTTACAGTATCTCTGACTAATTTGCAGCAGTCCTCAGCGATCTCTTTGGTCGCAGATTTGCCTGTGCCGATCGCCCAGATCGGTTCATAAGCGATGACCATTCTGGCAACTTCATCCGCATCAAGTCCTGCCAAAGAACCGGCCAGCTGCGTCTTGATGACATCGGCAGTCTTGCCGGCATCATATTCCGCTTCCGTTTCGCCGATGCACAGGATCGGGATGATGTTATCCGCAAACAGTCTCTTTGCTTTCAAAGCGCAGGCTTCATTTGTTTCGTTGTAATATGTCCTTCTCTCGGAATGGCCGATGATGCAGTATGTGATACCGACTTCTTTGAGCATCGGAACAGATACTTCACCGGTGTAAGCACCGGAATCCTTTTCGTTGCAGTTTTCAGCAGCGATGATCAGGTTCTTGGCATTTCTTACACAGACATCCAGATCGACATACGGCGCACCGACACCATAGTCGGCAGCCTCTTCACCAGTCAGAACTTCTTCGATACCCTTCATGAACTCAAGAGCTTCGGAAGGAGTCTTGTTCATTTTCCAGTTACCAACGATGATAGGTTTTCTCATGATATCTCCTCTTATTTTTCGTTAATGATATCGACACCCGGTAAACCGTTGCCCTCTAAGAATTCAAGAGAAGCGCCGCCGCCTGTAGAAACATGGCTGACTTTGTCGGCATAACCGAGCTGTTTGATGGCTGCTGCGGAATCGCCGCCGCCGATGATCGTCGTACCTTCGCACTCAGCAAGAGCCTTAGCGACTTCATTGGTACCGACAGCCAGAGTCGGGTTCTCGAAGACACCCATCGGGCCGTTCCAGACGACAGTCTTGGCAGCCTTGACTTTTTCAGCGAATAACTTGGCAGTTTCCGGACCGATATCCAGACCCTGTTTTGCAGCAGGGATCGCATCGGAAGAAACGACTTCCGTCTCGATCGGACCGTCGATCGGATCAGGGAAATGGTCTGCTACGACAGTGTCGACCGGTAAGAGAAGTTCCTTGCCCAGTTCTTTTGCCTTTTCAAGCATCTGCTTGCAGTAGTCGAGCTTTTCATCATCGACTAAGGAAGAACCGATCTCTTTGCCCTGTGCCTTTAAGAATGTATAAGCCATACCGCCGCCGATGATCAGTGTGTCACACTTTTCAAGCAGGTTGTTGATGACTTTCAGTTTATCAGCGACCTTCGCACCGCCTAAGATACCGACGAAAGGTCTGACCGGGTTTTCAACTGCATCGCCCAAGAACTTGAGTTCCTTTTCAACAAGGAAACCGGCTGCACTTGGTAAATGGGTCGGGATACCGACAGTGGAAGCATGTGCTCTGTGTACGGAACCGAAAGCATCTTCGACGAACAGATCGCCTAAAGAAGCCCAGTACTTGCCAAGTTCAGGATCGTTCTTCGACTCACCCTTTTCATATCTGGTATTCTGCATCAGAACGACTTCACCTTCGTTCATGCCGTTGATCGCATTTTCCAGTTCTTCACCTTTTGTTGCATTGACGAAGATGACCTTGTTGTCAGGAAGGTGTTCCTGCAGTCTCTTGGCGACGATCGCCATGTCATTCTTCTTCTTAGCTGCTTCGATCTCTTCTTCCGACTTCTTGTAGTCGACCTTTCCTAAGTGGGAAAGCAAGATGACCTTGGCATTGTTTTCAAGTAAGTACTTGATCGTAGGTAATGCAGCAACGATACGGTTGTCGTCTGTGATGACATCACCTTTGTGCGGGACATTGAAGTCAACTCTGACGATGACTTTCTTGCCTGCTACCTGTAAATCTGTAACCAGCTTTTTAGCCATAACAAAACTCCTCCTAAAATACAAACCTATTATACCATTACGCGGCATAAAAAAAGTAGGACATTATAGCCTACTGTTCATCATTTCGGACATTTTCATCCGTCTTTTTCTTTTTGTTTTTTTCTTCGATGCCGTACTGTTCGCATTTGCGCGCATATTCCTTTTCAGCGGCATTGAGTTCACTTAAAATTTCTTCAAGACTTCTCATTTGACACCTCACAACATTTCCAATTCTAACACAATTCATTAAAATAAAAGTATGTATTTGAAAAGCGAAGCGACAAACACCATCATCATCGAACGCTCCCGTTTCATCACCTATATGAAACGCGTGAAAAGCGAAGAAGAATACAGGAACTATCTTGCCGAGATCCGAAAGAAGCATCACGATGCGACCCATGTCTGCTCAGCGATGATCTGCAAGAACATCCGCCGTTCTTCCGATGACGGTGAGCCTTCCGGAACGGCCGGTGCACCGATACTGGGCGTTCTGGATAAAAAAGGCCTCGATGAGACCTGTGCTCTGGTCGTGCGCTATTTCGGCGGGATCAAACTTGGCGCCGGCGGACTGATACGCGCCTATTCCTCCAGTGTCAGCGAATGCGTGAAAAATGCGATCCTCATCGAAGAAGTCAGTCTTCCGAAATATGAACTGAAGGTCTCCTATGAGACTGCCAATAAGATCGATCATTATTTAAGAAACAATACGATACTGTCAGATACCACGTATGATACGGACGTCACTTACTTTTTTGCCCTGGACGATGAAGGAAAGATCGAAAAGATCAAAGAATTCACCAAAGGCATCGCCCCGTCAAAGATCGGTGAAGAAATCATCGAGAAAGAGGTAAAATAAAGATATGGAAACTGTAAACCGATATATCTTATATCTGTATATCCCGCTTGGCATCGCGATACTTGGCTGCATCATTGCCTTGCTGCTGAGAGTCGCAAAAACTCTGAAGGAAGCAAACCATACGGCAGAGCTTGCCAGACCGATCAGCGAACATCTCGACCATATCAACGAGACCACCAAAAAGATCGCGGCAACGAAAGATTCCTGGAGCTTCTTCATCGCCTTATTTGCGATATTCGCCATACTCAAGGAGACCGGCAAATATTACAAGAGCGAACGCTCGCTTCCGAAGTCCTTCTCCAAAGCGGTACTTCGCCACACCTCACAGATCAAAGGTCTTCGTTTCTGAAGGCTTTTCTTTTGCATGAAAAAAGCCGTTGTTCACGGCTCTTGTCATGATTATTTGGTTCCGTAGATCCTGTCGCCGGCATCACCGAGACCCGGCACGATGTAGCCGATCTCATTGAGGTGATCGTCGAGTGCGGCAAGATACAGATCGACATCCGGATGTGCCTCTTCAAAGGCTTTGACACCTTCCGGAGCACCGACCAGACAGACCATTCTGATGTTTTTGGCACCTCTTTCCTTGATCTTGTTGACTGCCGCGATGGCACTGCCGCCTGTCGCCAGCATCGGATCCAGGACAAGAACGATGCCCTCCGGAAGTTCTTTCGGGAACTTCGCAAAATATTCGACCGGTTCCAATGTCTCTTCATCTCTGTACAGACCCATAAAACCGACCTTTGCCGTAGGTATGAGATCCATGATGCCGTTGACCAGGCCCATGCCGGCTCTTAAGATCGGTACCAGGATGATCTCTCCTTTGAGCATCTTCGTATCGCATGGTCCCATCGGTGTCGTGATATGGACATCTTCCATCGGAAGATCGCGGCAGACTTCATATGCCATCAGGGATGCGATCTCGTCGAGATTCTCTCTGAAATCCTTATGACCTGTCGTTTCCATGCGCATCAAAGCGAGTTTATGAGTGATGAGCGGATGATTTAATACTGTTACCATATAAGCCTCCTGCTGTTTTTTTTATTATATACGCATATCAAAGAAGAATGCTCAAAAAAATAGGGTCATCCCCTATTTTTCATCGTATGTGAAAGCATTGACGGTATTCAGGATATCCACAAGATCGGCCATATCGCTGATGCAGCGGTTGGCTTCCTTTGAAAGCTGCTCCGATCTTTCCGGATCATTCAGGAAAGCGACGGTAAAAGCGCCGTAATTCTTTCCGCACCTGACATCCATGAGCGAATCACCGACCATGACGGCTTCTCTGTACCAGCCGTTTCTGTTTACCAGTTTGAATATCGCTTCCGGATCCGGTTTGAGTTTCTCGACATCCTTGAGACCGCAGATGTCATCGACATACTGACCAAGATCGAAATCTTTTAAAAGCGATTCGATGCCTTCGTGGGATCTCGTCGAGATGATGGCGATCTTATAGCCCTCTTCATGTAACTTCTTTAAGGTCTCCGCCGCATTCAGTGTCGGATGATTGGCAGTCCTGGCCACCTCGATCTGTCTGTCGTGGTAGACCTTGTAAAGCGTATCGTAATCGATGCCCGGGAAGTACTTCGGGAAGATGTCACGAAGCGGCGGACCGATGACTTCCTGCTTCACGGCATCCGTGAACAGTGATTCATCGGAATACTTTTTAAACAAAGCACGATATGCTTCATAGATCGATTCCCTGGTATCCAAGATCGTACCGTCAAAGTCGAAGAACAATGACGGCTTTTCTTTCCGGATGAAACGTTCAAATACGCCAAGATAACCCAAGATCCCGATCACCAGGAACAGGATCGAAGTCAGCTGTGCCATACGGAAATTGCCGAAATACAGAGAATCGGTCCTTCTTCCTTCAATGAAGAAGCGGATCACGCCATACCACATCAGATAGGCATAGGCCAGGTCTCCTCTTTTGTTGCGGTGTTTGCGAAGCACGAACCAGATCAAAGCCCAGCCAAGCAGACAAAGCATCGATTCATAAAAGAACAGCGGTTCATAATAGTGGCCGTTGATATACATGCCTTCCTTTAAGAAAGAAAGGATGCCGTCAAAATAAGAAGCGTTGACCTCTGCCCCGTGGCATTCCTTGTTGGCGAAGTTGCCCCAGCGTCCGAGCGCCTGTGCCAGCATGACATTAGGCAGGATGATGTCGAGCAGCTTCATGAAAGAATAGTGATTCTTTTTTATATAGAAATAAGCGAACAAAGCACCGGCAACGATGCCGCCCTGTATCGCCAATCCCCCATCCCAGATGCGGATGATCTGCACCGGATCGGAGAAATAGAACGAGAAATTATAGAATACGCAATACCATAATCTGGCACCCAGTATGCCTACCCAGAGCGTATAGATGAAGAAGGAATCAAAGAAATCCGGATCGATGTATCTGGCGCTTCTGATATGTTTTCTGGCGATGAGATACGCTAACAGAGCGCCGGTCATGATACATACGGCATACCAGCGGATATCGAAATGCAAGCCGAAGAGATTGAAGGCGACGAAAGTCGCTCCGTCAGGAAAAAATATCATAGTTTCTCTCCTCCTTTTCTCTCCAGTTCTTCACGGTAACGGTTCTTGAAATCCTCATTGGAATTGAAACCGAGCTTTGTCAGCAGATAGCTTGAAACGGCTGCCTCGATGATGACGGAAAGCTGTTTGCCTTCGGTGATCGGGATCACCAGCATCGGCACTTCCAGACCAAGGACGTTGAACGTCTCGTTGATCGGATTGAGCCGGTCGGATTCCATGGACTCATCGTATTTGACCAGCTTGATCACAAAGTCCAGCTGACAGCGGTTGAGGTAGGCGTTGGCGCCGAAAGTCCTGGTGACATCGACGATGCCCACACCGCGGATCTCCAGCATCCTCTTGAGGAGCTTCGGTGCGGTGCAGATGATGTTCTTATGGACTCTGGTGACATCGACGCGGTCGTCCGCCACCAGCATGTGTCCTCTGTCGATGAGGTCCAGGGCAAGTTCGGATTTACCGATACCGGATTTACCGGTGATCATGATGCCCTTGCCGTAGATGTTCATCATGACACCGTAGATCGAATCGGACGGTGCCAGTTTCTCGGAAAGGAAAGAGACCAGATCGACGATCAGCTGATAAGTCGGGCCTTCATAACGAAGCACCGGGAAGTTCTTGTCCCTTGCCAGATCGAACAGCGAATCCATCTGCTTGAATTCTCCCGAACAGATGATGCACGGCGTAAAGGAGTCAGTGACGATCTCGAAACGGGAACGCTGCGTATCGTAGTCGAATTTCGACATGTACAGGAATTCTTTCGAACCCAGGATGACGACACGCTTGAGATCATTGGATTCCAGATAGCCGGACAGTTCCAGACCCGGACGGTTGATATCGGGAGCGATAGCCCAGCGGTTCAGCGATTCTTCGTTGCCGGTGATCTGCTGCAGATCGAGCTGTTCCTTGATCTGCCAGACATAAACGCGTTTATTGAGTTCTTCATTTGCCATGACTTGCACCTAACACTTTCTTCAAATATTCTCCGGTATAGGATCCTTCCACCTGCGCAACTTCTTCCGGCGTACCTTCCGCTACGATCTGTCCGCCCTTATCACCGCCATCCGGTCCCAGATCGATGATGTGATCGGCACACTTGATGACATCGAGGTTATGTTCGATGACGACCACCGAATCTCCGCCGTCGACGATGCGGTCGATGATGCGGATGAGCTTGAGCACGTCATCCATATGCAGGCCCGTCGTCGGCTCATCCAGGACGAACATCGTCTTGCCGGTCGGCTTTTTCTGCAGTTCGGAAGCCAGCTTGACACGCTGTGCCTCACCGCCGGAAAGCGTCGTCGCTGCCTGACCCAGTTCGATATAACCTAAGCCGACATCGTATAAGACCTGTAATTTATCTTTGATCCTCTTGTGATTCTTGAAGAATTCCAAAGCTTCCTTGACCGACATCTTCAAAACGTCGTAGATGTTCTTGCCTTTATAGCGGACTTCCAGGGTCTCGGCGTTGTAACGCCTGCCATGACACTCCTCGCATTCCACGAAGACATCCGGTATGAACAGCATCGAAATCCTCTTGACGCCGTCACCATAACAGGCTTCACATCTTCCGCCCGGCACATTGAAGGAGTAACGCGACTTGGTGTATCCCCTTTCCTTGGAATCCGGGGTCATCGCATACAGATCACGGATGTCATCAAAGACACCGGTATAGGTCGCCGGATTGGAACGCGGCGTACGGCCGATCGGATCCTGGGTGATGTATACGATCTTGTCGATGTTCTTGAGACCATCGATCTTCTTCGCCTTGCCCGGACGCACTTTTACCCTGTCGAGGGATTTCATGATCGCCTTGGTCATCGTCTCGATGATCAAAGACGACTTGCCCGAACCGGAAACACCGGTCACGACAGTGAATTTGCCTAAAGGAATGGTCACATCGATATTTTTCAGGTTGTTTTCCTGCGCACCGATGATCTTGATCTGCTTGCCGTTGCCCTTCCTGCGTTTTTCAGGGATCGGGATCTGTTTGCGGAAAGAAAGATACTGTCCGGTGATCGAATTCTCATCGACCAGGATCTCCTGAGGCGTGCCGGCAAAGACCACCTGTCCGCCATCCTTGCCCGCTCCCGGACCGATATCGACGATATAGTCGGATTCCAGCATCGTCTCCCCGTCATGTTCGACGACGATGACGGTATTATCGAGATCGCGCATCTTCTTCAAAGTCGCGATCAGTTTGGCATTGTCCTTCTGATGCAGACCGATCGAAGGCTCATCCAGGACATATAAGACGCCTGTCAGAGCGGAACCGATCTGGGTCGCCAGACGGATACGCTGCGCCTCACCGCCCGACAAAGATCCGGCAACGCGGTCCAAAGTCAGATAGTCGAGTCCGACATCGGTCAGAAAACGAAGTCTGGACTTGAGCTCATTGAGCAAGGTCACTGCGATCTGTGCACGCATCGGATCGAATTGGAGCTTTTCGACGAATTCAAAAGCCTGTACGATCGACATGCGGGTGAACTCATAGATATTGAGGCCGCCCACCTTGACAGCCAGTACTTTTTCGTTGAGCCTGGCGCCGTGACATTTCTGGCATTCCGTTTCAACCATGAAAGAACCATAGTATTCCTTGCCGAATTTCGACTGTGTTTCTTCGAATCTTCTTTCGATCAGGTTCTTCACGCCTTCGATGTAGCCGAACTTGTTGTAGGTCGTGCCGCCCGTCGAAGTGACGGTATAACGGATCTCTTCCGTGGAACCGTAAAGGATGATGTCCATCTCTTTTTTGGTCATCTTGTTCAGCGGTTTGGTCTCGGAAATGCCGTAATGTTTCAGAAGCGTCGCGAAATTCTGCCACTCGAGATTATTGGAACCGTAGATGTTCTTATAGTAGCGGATACCGCCTTCGGCGATGGACTTGGACATATCCGGCATCAGATAATCGAGGTCGACCGACATCGTCACGCCAAGACCTTTACATTCATCACACGCACCTAACGGCGAGTTGAACGAAAACAGTCTCGGTTCCAGAGTCGGAACGGAAAAACCGCAGATCGGGCAAGCCTGATGGGAAGAGAACAGATCCTTTCTGTCTCCGTGCTTGACCATTGCCGTGCCATCCGCCAGGCGAAGGGCGATCTCGAGAGAATCGGAGAGCCTTGTCTCGATGCCTTCCCTTTTGATCAGACGGTCGATGACCACTTCGATATTGTGACGCTTGTTCTTATCGAGCTCAGGTACTTCTTCGATATCGTAGAGTTCATCGTCGATATATAAACGAAGGAAGCCGTCTTTCTTCAGCTTCTCGAAATAATCCTTGAACGTGCCCTTGCGGTTGGTGACCACATTGGCCAGGATCTCCAGACGCTGCCCCTCTTCATACGACATGATGGTACGGATCATCGAAGTGATGGTCATCGCTTCGATCGGCTCATTGTGATTCGGACAATAGGCGATACCGCATCTGGCATATAAAAGACGCAGATAGTCATAGATCTCGGTGATCGTGGCGACCGTGGATCGCGGGTTGTTGGATGTCGTCTTCTGATCGATGGCGATCGCAGGCGAAAGTCCTTCGATGGCATCGACATCCGGTTTGTCTACTCCGCCCAAAAACTGTCTGGCGTAGCTCGACAGTGATTCGACATAGCGTCTTTGACCTTCGGCGTAAATGGTATCGAACGCCAGAGAAGTCTTTCCCGAACCGGAAAGACCGGTCATGACGATCAGTTTGTTTCGCGGCAGATCCAGAGAGATGTTCTTCAGATTGTTGACTCTGGCACCGCGTATGACGATTTTATCATTCATCTTCTTTTCTCTTTATTCTTCTTTTGATCCTGTTGAGTATATGATTCATCCGTTTGGCGGCTTTATTTCCTTTAAAGCCTTTGACACGGGTGAGGATATAGCTTCTGGCAAAGTCCAGGGAATCGGACGCTTTTTCGATACGCTTATCGATGAGCTTTTTTCCGGATTCCTGCATATGGTCGACGGCCGTATAGAAAGTATCGCCGATGCCTTTATACGATTCCATGTGATTATCAACGAAATTATCCATGCGTTCGTTGATCCTCTCATCGATCCTTTCCACCCGATGGATGAAATCGGAAAGCGTCGAGACCGTCAGCATCGTATCGGCCGCAAATATTGCCGCAAGCAGCATGCCCAGAAAGGCGGCGAGTTCTTTCGGTATCCTTTCAAGCAGCGGAATGAGAAACGGATTGATCACATAGATGATCAGTAAGCCCGCCACACCGAAACCTAAAGACGCCGGCAGGCAGATCCTTCCGTTGATATTGAGCGGCGCTTTGGAATAGTCCCACCAATAGGCATGGAAGGCCTTTTCCAGGCCATAGTGTACCACATATTCAAGAACAGCGGAGGCGATCACGCTCACCAGGAAGACCATCATCGGCGTATGATCTTTCAGACTGTAGTGAAATAGCAATGTTCCGGCAAGTGCACCGGCACCGTAGATCGGGATCACCGGGCCAAACAGGAAGCCCCTGTTGTCCCACTCCCCTGTCCATATCAGCATGGCCAGACATTCATAGAGATAGCCGACAAAGGAAAGGATGGAAAAATAGATCATGTAAAGACTCACCATCGTAAAACCGTCTCCTTCAAAGCGCAGATCTTGTCTGCCATGCATACGATGAAGGCTTCCTTGCTGGAAGGAAAGCTTCGAAAGGTCAAAGGCCACATATGCGACCGGATGACTTTCTGCACCTTTTCATCGACCGCAAAATCCCGTACCGCATTCTCCCTTGCCTTTTCGGGATGGGTAAAGCCGTGCATCTTGAACACATTTACAAAAAGCCTGGCATCATGCCAGTCATACAGATAATAATCGTGAAGAAGAGCGCCTGTCAGAAGCACATCGAGGTCGCAGCCCGTCTTTAAGATCTTATCGAGTTTATACGAGGTCGCCGCAACATCAAGACAATGTGAAAAGACCGAGATCTTGCCATGGGCCAGGTAGTCTTCCATCTGCCTGACTCTGTCATCTTCAATAAATCCGGCCAGGCGGGAATGCAGTTCCATCGATTCTTCTTTGCTCAGTTTCACCTCTTAATTATACAATGCTATAATATCTTTATGCGTGAAAATATAGTGGAACTAAGCTGCGGCGAGAAGCAGATCTATCTGGTCAAAACGGCCCATGTATCCAAGTCTTCCGTGGAAGATGTCGATGCCTGTGTCAATGAGATCGACCCCGATTCCATCTGCATCGAGCTGGATGAACAAAGATATCAGAAACTGAAAGATCCTGAAGCATGGCGGGAGACCGACATCGTCAAGATCATCAAAGATAAACAGGTCGGATTCCTGATGGTCAACCTGATCCTGTCCTCTTTCCAGAAAAGGATGGCCAGTTCTTTGGGTTCGACTTCCGGCGCCGAAATGATCGAAGGCATCAGACTGGCAGAAGAAAAACACAAAAACCTCGTCCTGGCTGACCGTCCGATCAAAACGACCTTCTCCCGTATCTGGGCGAAGCTGCAAGGCAAGGAAAAAGTGAAGCTGCTTACCGCCATCATCGGTTCGATCTTCGAAGACGAAGAGATCTCGGAAGAAGATCTCGCCAAACTCAAGGAAGCCGATGCTCTGGAAGCTGCGTTGTTAGATATCTCAAAAGAATTCCCGACCGTCAAGGAAGTCCTGGTCGACGAAAGAGACAAATATCTGGCGCAGAAGATCAAAACGGCTCCCGGCAAGAAGGTCGTCGCCATCATCGGTGCCGCCCATGCGGCGGGCATCGCAAGGCACATCGAAGAAGATACCGACCTGAAGAGTCTGGAAGTCGTAGAGAAGAAAAAAGGATTCGCATCCTATATCAAATATCTGATCCCGGCGATCCTTGTTCTGATGATCGCCATCACCATCTTCAACAACAGAGATCTCGGACTTTCCCAGATCCGCTCCTGGATCCTTTGGAACGGCTCTCTCAGTGCACTTGGTGTCTTACTGGCGCTGGGTCATCCTCTTTCGATCCTGACGGCATTTGTCATGTCACCGATCACTTCCCTCAATCCGCTTCTGGCAGCCGGCTGGTTTGCAGGACTGGTCGAGGCGTATCTGCGCAAACCGAAAGTCAAAGACTTCGAAGATCTCAGCGAAGATACCGCTTCTTTCAAAGGTTTCTGGAAGAACCGGGTAACAAGGACCCTGATGGTCGTCATCTTCGCCAATCTGTTCTCTTCGATCGGCACGCTGATCTCCGGCATCGATGTCGTTGCCAAATTCATCGAATCACTTTAAAGGATGAGCTTCGCTCATCCTTTCAAATGCTCAAAAATATAGTTTTTATAAAGATCGGCCTTCAATTTCATGCAGATCTTTGCTTTGGGACCTTTATTCCGTTTATGTTCATAATCGATATCGACATAGCCGTATCGCTCTCCCGGTGTGAGGTCGACATCAAGGAAATACTCCTCACAATGATCGATGCCTTCTTCACAAAGTGCGGCAAACATCGCTGCCGGGTCTGCCATATCCAGGATGTCTTCATGGAAGCGTTCCTGGTTGAGTCTCAGCAGACAGACATTGATGTCGATGCAATACTTTCCCAAAGGCGACAGGTCCCTGATCTTATCGATATCCTCTTTGACCAGGACCGCATCGCCAAGCGAAGCATCCCAGGCAACAAACAGCAGATCTTCAAACCCGAAATCGATCACCGTCTTAAAGGCTTCGGCATCCGCCCAGACATTGAACTCCGCAAGATCGGTCACATTGCCGCCGGCCTTGCCGGTCACAGCCATCGAGACGATCTTTCTTGCCCGACGCATGGTTTCCGGGTCCTTTTGTATCGCTTTTGCGATGTTGGTCAAAGGACCAAGTGTGATCAGATCGATGCTTTTTTCTTTGTTTTCCTTCAACGTCTTCAGCATCATCTCGATGCCGTCTTCTTTTTCCGGTTCCAGGGAATAATCGACCAGTCCCAGATCTCCCATACCATCCTGGCCGTGGGTATCTTCCGCGCCGATGAAATCGCGCTTCAGCATCTCTTCGCTTCCGATATAGACCTTCGGATAATAGGTGTCGGCCATCTTAAGAGTCGTCAGAAGATTGTATGCCGCCTGCTTTGCCCTGACATTTCCGGCGACTGTCGAAAACATCAGGATCTCATACTTTTCATCCTTCAGAGCCAGAGCGATCGCCATTGCATCATCGCTGCCGCAGTCGGTATCGATGATCAGTTTCTGTTTTTCCATACCAGCCATTATATATGAAAAACGAACTTATTCAAATTGTTTCAGGAAAGCTTTTATCGAACGGGTCATCTCTTTGGAGAAATCGGAATTGTATTTCCGATTGCAGAACGCCTTCATCCAGTCTTCATACGACTGCACGCTTCCCTTATAGAAAAGATCCTTGCGATATTCCTTATCCATGTCCGGATACTTATTTTCACTCACGATCCTTTCAAGCGGAGCACGTCTGACTTTCGTCCTTTCCCGCTGAGACTTCGTAGGATAGCCGAACACCAGCATCGCGCAAGGAAAGACATAATCGGGAAGCTTCAGAAGCTCTCTTTGCATCTCGTAGTTTTCCATGATGTCGCCGATATAACAGCTGCCGATGCCTAAAGACTGTGCCGCGATGACCGCATTCTGTGCGGCGATGCATGCATCGCTCATCGCCAGAAACAGATCGCCTACGCCCCTGTTTCTCGGATCGCAGTCGCAATCCTTGAAACCCTCATGCCACTTTCCGGTATCGGCACAGAAGACAAGGACCATCTTCGCCTTGGCGATGAACTCCTGATCATCACAGGTCTTCACCAGCGCATCTTTGATATCCTGGTCCGTGACATCGATGATCGTATATAACTGCTGGTTGCCTGCGGTCGGTGCCGCACAAGCCGCTTCTAAGATCATCCTCTTTTCTTTTTCTAAGATCTCTTTATCTTCGTAGTCTCTTACTGATTTTCGATCCATGATCGTCTGAATGACTTCATTCATGATGTATCCCCTTTTTCCATTCCGTATTGAAGAAACGATAGCCGGTGTTTTCGAAACCGTTGTTTTCATAGAAGCGATGCGCATCTTTCCTGAATGTCGAAGACAAGACTTCGATGATCCCTATTCCATGTTCCTTGCAATAGTCCTTTGTCTTTTCCAGAAACATTCTTCCATAGCCCTTGTTTCGGTAAGCTTCTTCGATGATGAGTTCCTGTATCTCGCCGATATGAGAGGCTCTGGCAAACTGCGGCGTTACCGCCATATGCAGATAGCCGATGACCCTTTCTTCTTCCGCGATCAGTATCAGATCTTTCTCAAGAGCCGAAAGATAGAGCTTTGAAAAATCATCATAATTCAGGATCGTATCTTCCAGTAAATTGGTCAGGCGGTAGACTTCATCGAGATCTTCCTTCCGTGCGCATCGTATCATTGTTTTCTCCCTGATTTTTTATGAATTAATTATAGATTATTCGTTGACTATTTTTAAAACGATGTGATAAGATAATTAAGCATCAAATTAGGGAGGCTTAGCTCAGTTGGGAGAGCACCTGCCTTACAAGCAGGGGGTCACAGGTTCGAGCCCTGTAGCCTCCACCATTCTTTAAAACCTGCCAACTTAGCGCAATAGGTAGAGCAACTGATTTGTAATCAGTAGGTTACGGGTTCGATTCCTGTAGTTGGCACCAGCGTATTAAGAAAACGCCTTATTTAAGGCGTTTTTTGTTTGTCTGAGACAATTAGCCTCCAAAATATGCCTCCATTTTTCTTTCAAAAAAAGTGGAGAATAGGGGATTTTCATTCAAAATATAAAAAAAGCATTATTTGAATATAAATATGTTTAGCCACAATCACATTACGTAAACTAATAAATCATTCGTTTCATAATATAGAAGAGTCTTTTACCCGCATGATATAATCAGCGGTATAAAAGGATAAGAAGAAATGAAAATAAGAGCA
>Ga0256405_10004046_pt1 | contig 28515 bp, 15 predicted proteins | sample RumenRJG_02DNA_FD_189096 | JGI IMG/M metagenome (GOLD analysis project Ga0256405, IMG submission 189096) | Bovine rumen microbial communities from Lethbridge, Alberta, Canada - RJG_02 | ecosystem: Host-associated > Mammals > Digestive system > Stomach > Rumen | place: Canada: Alberta... | reverse complement strand
GAGACCAAAGGGCCCAGCCAGCGAAAGAGGATTTACAGTCCCACGCAGCCTGCCAGAACCTTTTTCTTGCTTGATTTTTATACGATTTTTTGAGCAACTAGCGCGAAAGCCGTTGCGCGTTAGCGCATCCGTTTTCTTGCTTGATTTTTATACGATTTTCTGAAGTGATCTGTCCAACTAAGTAGAAAAGGACACTAGAGTGTGGCTACACGTGGTATAGGGCTGCTCGTCCCGCCTGGTGTTTAGAAATGACATCCAATCTTTCGGTACCTATCATATATTCTAGGTGGATAAACTTATTTTTGATCAGCATCAATGGGAGATCTGATGTTTTAGAATGACCTTCCCCCGATCAGAGAAGGGGCTTGGTCTGGAACGGATTGAGACGGAAAGCGGTAATCAATCGCCGCGTGGTGGAACGCTTGTTGGAGAAGGGTAAGCGCCTCCATGTCGTAGGGGTGGGTAGGCCAATAGAAGACTAGGGAACTTAGCCTAGCCACTCAGTTCTGCCCCGAGCCAAGTCTATTTAGTGTCAGCGAACACATACCACTATCTATATATAGGTTTTTCTTTTTCGTAGAGGTTGTCGCTTAGGTCCTTGGACCCTTCCTTCATGAAGCTTGAGGAAGCACTCACTTTTCTATCCACGGCATTCTTGGTTCTGCACTTAGTCTTGAACCTGTGTTGGTTTGGGACGTCAATCTCATTCGTCAGCGGTGTGTGCCGCGTACTATGATTGCTTTCTTCTTGCTGTCAAATCCCAGTCTATCTTTCACTGAGCTTCCTTCGCTTGGAATTCAAAGTCCAAAAAAAAGAAAGAAAGCGTACTGTGAGGTATGAATGATCAAATGTCTACGGGTGTCATTGAATATCATGGGGTACGAACTTCTAAGGTCATGGCGTAGGGTATTGGATAGGCTGGTCCGCTGGTCGAAGTCATTGCAGGGTGTGCTACGGACAGCTATTGTTCCTGGGCATTTCCTTTCTCTCGTCATCACGCCAACATACACAAGGCTTGCCTTCACAGGGCCCCACCTTGACTTGCCATCATGGCTACACTCTTTTCATCAAAGCAACTCTTCTTAAGAAGACCCCTTGGTCCCCACAACGAAGTTCCTCCATAGAGAACCCAACTGCACAGCACCATCGCAAAGGTTTCTTCGTAACTCGATTAGTCTCACTCAAGAGAACTCATCTACACGGAAGGTCTTTTAAGTGCCAGTTGTACCCGCACAGAAGTTCTGCGCCCTCAACTACACCAGGATGCCCCCTGCAGTAGCATCACAACTTTTCTCACCATGGACAGCTCGCCAGTCTTCTTGCATCAGCCACACCTAATTACAAATGACCTTGGCCTCTCCATGCTCGTCATTTACATTTAAACTGCACACCCCCTTGTTGAGGTCTTACTCCAAAGGTACGGCCTCTAGCACATGACCATTCCTCACTCAAGTCATCGACACCCTCGTCGATGTACGTGTTGAAAGAAGAAATTCCACTATCTCTCAAACGAAATGAGGTTTTTGAACTCCTATATAACAGAGTTTCATTGATGCCAAAGGGGGTTTTCCTCAAACGATTGGAACCAGAATAAAATAAAAAAAAGAATGAAAGAGTCAATCTATCTTAGTCAAGGCGCTCGCTCTGCCACAAAGGGAGGCACTGGCAAAATCTAAATAGAAAAGAGATGTTTCCAATTAAACCATAGATGTCCACTTCATACTTATAGTATTCTATTTCGGCTTGCTTGGGTTCATTCAAGGCATCTTCATATCTATTAAAGAAATCAATCAGCTCCTAATTAGGTCCCCCAAGGCGAGCGAAGTGACGTTTTTATTTCTCTTCCTCCGGTCAGAAAAAAAAAGATTTCTAGGACCGGATGCATAACAAGAAAAGACAGAATAGTAGTGGTGCCTGCGCGCAAACAATCTTAGAACTGAGCTCTTGTAAAGGTGGGCGTTCCTACGCTCAAAGCCCATATCTCAGATGCATGCCCATTGGAATAGCCCATCACCAGGATGAAATTATCCATTTAGCGCAGTTCCCCTTTCCTCTCTTCTTATATAAACTTCACATCCTAAACACCAAAAGGAAGGGAGAAGCGAACTCGACCTGGTGGTTTTTTATCATTTCATTGACCTTCGAACCGCTCTTGCCCTCCCCTTTCACTTTCTTTCCTAAATGTGTGACTGATACCAATCCCTATGTTGTACACTCTTCCACTAACTAGAGAGAACCATGCCTGAAGTAGAAAGAACCAATTACAAGTGTTCATAGTGGTCTAAGAAAATCAACCCTGACCGTGAAGGTTCCTAGTGTTGATACCAGTTGTTGGAGATAATGGAAGGAAGCAACAAAACAGAGAGAGGATCCAGTGTAATCTTAACTACATCTCAGCTCTTATACAAAAGCTTATGTTACAATACATGGTACCAGTCCAATTTATAGAAAATAGCAAACCGACACAAAGTCATTATCGACTCAAGTAACAACTATTTCTATTTTGTTCACAGCTCATTCCTAGCTAAGACATAACGGCGGGTAGGCAAACAACTTGATTCAGGTCAATACAATACTCTTCTTCGAACTTGCAAGCTTGGGACACAAGCGTAAACTGAAAAAGAAGTAAGACCAGGTACACTGCTAAACATAAGTATAAAGAGGTGGAAGGCTGGCTGTGCTTGTGCTCACCTACAGGTCTGTCCCAGCATACAGTATCGAAAAAGACTGTCTCTTATTTTTGATTTGTCTGAATCAGCGTATATTAACTAATACTACTTTATCCAGTCAATAATGAATTGAAAGGTCGTCTTTAATTCAAAAGTGCATAAGCAAGCAAGGAACGGAAGGCATGCTAACTACACTACTAGAGTCAAGAAAAAAAACGACACTACAAACCAAACTACTTGAGTAAGAATCAAAGCTTATTGAAGATGCTAGAAAATCTATGAACAAGTACCAGGTTAGTAATTCAATTGTGATATCTTCTGCAGCGTTTTCTCTCTGTTGCTATTCTCAGCACTTTGGAAAGTATCTATGCAAAGGAATTAGTATTAAGAATAGCTTGGTTTGGTGCAAATGTAATATAAAAAAGGCATTCCCCTATATGCTGTTAGATGTACTGCAAAAAGGTCAAGTTAAAGAAATATTAGGAAAATTGTTTCGGCTGTCTGTGCTATCATTTTTCTGGAAGCTTTTAAGCCTGTTGTCCAGATGCTGCTGCCTAAAAGTAGTTCTTTTAAATTGTTTTCTTGTGGTCTTGTTCTCTGTATTGTTTTTGGAAACAAAGTACTCTGTATTGTTCATGTGCTGAACTTCATAGTTGGAGGTAGCACAGCAGCAGCAGCTACTCTCACCAGGTGCCTTTCGCCAAGGATACCGTCAACCGATTAAACCTTTGCTAATGGTGGAATTGCCAAACCTTTGCCCATGCCGAAAAAGAAGCCAAGTCCGATTCAATAATTACCTTTCTTTTGTCTCTATCTTTGGACTGAATCAGAATCAGAAGAAAAGCAAGGCTATCCTTCGTTGCACACCTAATGGAAAGCACTGGCTAGATTTCCGATGAAGGAAGCCGTCTACTAACCGGAATACTACAGCAGAGGACAAAACTAGGGACTTCGAAAACGAGGATAGTTTGCCAGGTAGGGATACCGTTGTTCGAATTGAAAAAAGATACCTTTCCCCAGAGAGATAGGATTCGAAAACAAACCATTCATGAAACTCATGCAGGAGCATGCGGTGGTCACATTAATGGACATGCGCTAGCTAAGAGAACTTCTTAAGTTAGGGTACTATTCTATTGGCTGGCTTACTATGGGGAAGGGGAGAAGGCAAGCCGCGTATGGATTGATCCCTAATTCAGTTCTTTTTTCGTGGTTTTCTTTCCATCTCACAACTTCCATTTCTTGAGCCGACCTTGCCCGCAGGAGGTATGATTCCGATCTTTGAATCGAATTGGATTTTTTGTCTTAAAGTGAGGGCGATGAGTGGGGAAGGAAGCTGACGATTTTATTAGTGTGTAAGGTGGCCCCGAGAGCTGAACCAAAGCCGGCCGTTTCGAGACCAGGGAGCTTTAACAGTTTCTACTTAAACTATGTGTTCAGCTATGTGTTCAGATTATGCTATTTTATTAGTAGCTTTCGGTCTCGATTCGCCCTTACCTCGGAGGGATCAACTACTTCGCTTAGGCAAAAGATTGAAAAAGTCTGTATCTGTCTACATGTGCCTCCGTCTATGTTACCCCTTCCCCGGAAAGGAGATTATACGTTTAGTAAAAAAAACGAGAATAAAAAATCAAAAAGAAAGAAGAGAAAGAACTGGGAGTTGGCGCCTACATAACAGGTAGCTTGCTTACCAAGCCGTCCTGGCAAGCTCCTACAGTTCTCTTATTACTCTTGACTTGACTTATTAATAAGAAAACTACTCACTAACAAAATGAAAGACGATCTAGAATCTACCCAAGAAGATAGAGAGTCCCACATACGAGAAAAGGTCACAAATGGAGTTGAACCAAGTAACATTGCAAAGGCATAATGATAGTAGGGTCGGGATATCCCCGCCCTCCGAACCGGACGTGAGGGTCTCCCCTCATCCGGCTCTCCGCAGGGGAATCTCCACTCACTGCTTCCCCTAATATCCTCCCTTTACCACATCATGGGGGTTTACAGGAGATCCCAGAGACTCGCTCGGAAAGGCTGCTATACCAAACATTATTACTTAACTACAAAGAAAGAAAAGACTATAGTAGTCACTAGACTGACTATAGTAGTCCGTCCGGCTGCTCTTGCTTAAATCATTACTCTTCATTCTCCCGTGCTCTAGCAATTGCGCTCCCTAGACCACTACCATTTAGTTAGGTAGGGACAATCAATCCATAGTTACGGGAATAACGGAATGCATGGGGATAAAAAAAAATAGAAAAATGCAGATTTTCTATGAAATCCTTTCTTTCCATAGATGTATCTGGTCTGAGACGGTACAGTACTCTACGAGAGGAATGCAATGGGATGGATGGTAGAGGGCTGCCTGCGCCCAAAAGCGATGATTCACTTGTCCCCTTGTCTATAGGGACCTTGTGGCATACAACCGCCACGACTCCTGCGTTATAGCCGCCCCTTTCTCTCTTTCTTTTGACTGCCTCGTGGACGGACGAAAGAAGGGAAGTTACAGAAGGGGGCAGTGAAGGCTCGCCAAGTAGACAGCAAGCCCCCACCCCGTCAGTCCTGTGTTGCCGTAGCGTGCCCTACTTCAATAAGGTATTACCTCGCCGATTTTAAAGGGGATGGGATTGGATTCATTCACTTGCATTCCTGCTAGCACTACAAAAAGCTCCGGTCTTAACGCCCCTACGGAAGCTGTGCAGCCTTTCCTCGGGTTCGTAGAGTCGGGTTTCCCGTTTACCCACAACGGAGGAGCCGCCCCCACCAACCAAAGCAGGTAGGCGGCCACGGTTCATAACGCACTCTTCGCACAACAGATCCACTTTGAAGTTGACTTATTCGCTCGGCCAATCGTCGGAATGTGTACGAGATACCATAAGGGCCCAATATCTCAATAGCACCCTTGTCTAAAGCTTCGAATGAGACTGAATATCCGAAACGCAGGAACGATCTGACTAGAAAGTCATTCAAAACTTGATCGAAGAACCAGCGTTTATTGAAGAAGCTATAGAGTCGATTACAAAAAGTACTAGTTTGAAAGGCTCGTTGGAATTGATCCGCTACGAGATTTACATTATACGCTAGAGAAGCACCTGAAGTACTAAACAGAATAGGTATTAGTTTTGTAATGGTTGGGGCAGCAAACTCGGATTCGGCAAGAATCTCATTTTTTGGTAGTACGAAGGGGGAATTGGCCCAAAAATTGGATAGGGGTAAAGACGCAGCCGGGTGCCGGCGGCTTATTCAAGTGCCCCCCGAACCGCGCGAAATGGTCGCCTATTACACGGCTCACAAACTCTGCCTGGGGTGGGGCTACCTATTATTCGTAGGCGGTACGTACGGCGCACGCAGGGCCTCGGTTTGCTGCGTGGACTGTCTATGCATTTCCTACAGAGTGTAATGGAACCCAGCTCAGCTCCGCCGGGCCAAAAGAAAAGAACAGAACAGCCGGAGGCGAAGAGTAGAGTATAGCCAAGGGGCTTTCGTCGTCCGTAAAGGACCTAACGGAAGACCGTGCTCCGAAGTGTGCACTTCGAGTTTTGTTTTAAGAACACTTGGCCTTACCCCTTCATTTTGAGCCATGTCTAGGTAGAATCGGCAAGATTGAACCGAGGCCCGCCCGGGCACCGCCGGGGGACAACCAGACCAACCAGTAGGCTTTCTTTCCGAAGTTTCCTCCCGGGGCCCTTAAATCATTGAATTCATAGGCATAGGGGCGTCCCAGGCAGTGGTTCATTCAATGAGAAAGAAAGACAGGAGGGCAGGATTCGTCGTGTCGGGCTAATTCATTCTGGGAAAAAAGGGGGAAGGGAGTCACCTGAGCTATGCGAAGGGAAGGAAGTCGTGGGCTGAGCCGGAGGTCACTTTTCCCGATCCATCCCGAAGGGTTTTTTCCCTCTCTCGCCCCATCATCGTACCCAGTCCTGCTATCGGCTCAGCCCTATCTATTCATCTCTTTTTTTTTACATGGAGATTTTTTGGATCTCTCTTGTTCATAGATCTTGAAAGCGGATCAATAGAAATTTCTCAAAGGATCTATCTATAGAAAGATCTAGATCTCTATCATCATCTATCTCTATATCTAGATATGGAAGAACCCTCGAAGCCTGTCCCCGACGACGATGCCCCCTGGGCGAAAGGAAAGGGGCCGCCATTCTCTTTCTTTCCTCAATCGTTCCGATCATTTCTCTCATTCCCTTTTGTTTGTTTTTTCGGGTTGGTTCGTTTCCTCCTCCTATCTACGCAATTCTCTGTCTTCGTTCGTGATCATCTTAGGCGAAAGGATAGGTATAAATTTTGTGGAGGGGCGGCTGTGAAAGGGCGATTCCCCCTTTTCCATTGAAGTAGGGAAGGGGGTGATTGATCTTTTTTTGAATCAGGCCTTACTGACCAAGTGGTGGTATAAGCTTCATTGCGGATGAAAAGAAGTCCTTGTGAGCGGAGCTACAAAAGGAAGTTCAAGCTCAAGAAATCCTCTCAATAGGGATTGGGCAAGCAAGCTGTTTGTTTATTTGATCTTACCCGGTTGTGAGACGGGACGTGAAGTCAACCAAGTACATGTGTGTTCATAGTGTCCCCGGCACCTTCCTCCTAGCTGAGTATGGATGCTGAAGTTAGCTGGAGTGTGGGGCGAGTGCGTGGTAGATGGAACTCCTATTTACCGCATTTCTTCTTGCACTTCCAACTTGAAGAGGAAGAAGCATCTCTCTTTGCATCTTCAATAGATAGGAAAAAGGATCTTGACCTGAAGCCTTCGACCAAAGAAAGGGAGACTTGGTGAAGTCAGAGGTGGTTTTCCTTCCCTAGATTCATGGAAGGACTTTTTGAAGTTTGAGTGAGGAAGGAAAGCGGGAAAGGTCCGATACAAAGGAAAGGGTTGCGAGGCTTAACGATTTAGAATATAGCTGTTGAGGTGGCACCTGTTCCCCCGGGGCAGGGGTATATGCCCGTAGCTTTCTTCTGTCACTTCTTTCAGATCAATGAAGTGGAAAAGTAATAGAGTAAGGGACCCTTGTTTACAAAGAAAGCTGTCACTCCAAGAACTCGAAGTCAAGCATCTTCGGGAATATCCAGATTAGTCTTCAACTAGAGAAAGGATAGGAATCTCCTTTGCTGAGTTTTCTTCTCCAGCGGATGTAGCGGTAAAAGATTCTATTCTTTCCGCGGTCTAGTTACGTCTTTCCTCTCCCTATCTAAAGAGCTCTATTAACATAGACCCTCTCCTGACTCTCTATCATTTTAAGAAAGCAGCAAATCCTTCTCTCTATTCTACTATCCGATCTCGTCTGTTGAAAATCGATCTGAAATATGGTCATATCTTCGTTATCCCAATAGTAAACCTTCTTACTTCTCTTCGCATCTCGAAAGACGCAAAAGATCTGTTATTAGCTTATTTATAAGCTGTCGAAGGTCCTTAAAAGCCTTGATTTGTGGCTTACGGCTTACTTGCCTTTTTCCTTAAAGCCTATATAGACAGACATAGACTGAGGGCATTCTGGGCATCCATGCTCCTGGCAATGGCAAGATCCGAGATGTCAGTTGCTTGTCTTCAAGCCTCAACCTTATTCTGACTCCTACTAGGGCAATCAGGTTTAAGTTAAGCCCGAACAGCTTAGTTTTCCACTTCTCTTCCGACACAAGCTTCTTTGCCAAGCCTTCCCCATCAACTGGAAATCCAGTAAGAAAGGCAAGGGGCGCAACGGCAAGGCAATCTCAAATCATAATGGGAGTTTTATTTAGGTTTATTTAGATAGATTCGCCTTTGGGGTTGTTACAGAATCGGTTCTTCAAGAAGGAGCTCTTAGTACGGTGGATGCATCGAATGCAAGCTGTAAGGAAGAATAATTCTCTTAGCAGACAAGAATGAAATTCAATTAGTCCCACACTTCCCGCAGGAATCGAAGAGTACGCAAGCACATTCATTTAATGGGAAAGCTTTCCTTGGCTAGGCCCCTATGAAGAAAGATGCCAATTCCCAAAAGCAGTAACAATAGCAATAGCAGTAGGAGTAGCATTAGGAATTAAGACCGTCAGGCCTCATTCATCAAAGTAGCAGTCCTTAGGGGCTGAAAAAGAGCCCAGATTCCCCGCAACAAGCTTGGAAAGGAAGAAGACACGAAGGGAGGAGTTCCGCTTAGCCTTTGCTCCTCTTTGATAGAAGTAGCTCTTTTGTTTGCCAGAATGGCTTGTTAGCAAGAAAATGCCTTCTTAGGAAGTGAAGAAGAATACGCCTGCTTGAGAATGCCCTCTTGTTGTTCTCGAAAGATGGAGGGGGGCAGATTTCACTAAGGAAAGGAACTGAACTAATGGACGAGGAGGAAGAGAATATAGAAAAATTGCCGACATTCAAGCATACTATAGATGTTCCAGAACTGCTAAAGGGAAGTTCTAGTAGAAAGGACAACTAAGCGAAAGGCCTTCTTAGAAAGGCAGAGTGACAGGTAATGCCCTATTTCCTAACAGTGAAATCTAAGATCAGACAAGAAAGAAGCTAAAGGCTAGGCAAAGAAGACGAGGGAGAAATCGTAGGTGAAAACGTTGGGTTACCAACTCGGGTGGGTTCTCACACCAAAGTTCCTTTGTTTCGGGCAAGCCCAATTACAAACAAAAGAGAAGGTCGGTCCCGTACTCAAACCAAATCAGAAGGGCGGTACTCACTCGGATGGAAGAATCCCAGGTCGGTCCCATACCCGAACAAAGGCTAGACCGAAGGTCCCGTCCCACGGGTTAGGTGCTTAGCTGAAGGTGGAAGGCGAAGCCAAGGCAAGAGCAAGGGTTGAAAGACAATATAGAAGAATTCCATCTCCCCTATTTGTTCCATTCTCAATGGTTGGTCAAGTTGAGATGAACTACGGGAATCTATATATGGACTTCAAGGTCAATCAACCCATGCAAGGAAACTCGACGGAATTTGTTTTTTGATGGATTCAAGCAAAGAATGAGAAGTATGGCTTGGCTAGGGAAGCAGTAGTAGTGGCAGAGGTCGAGCTTTGAGATGAGAAGAGGGCTGAGTCGTCTAGCTTTTATTCCAAAATCACGTATCACCGATCAGCCTATTCGAGAGGAGCTGCTTGCCTTGCCCACTTCAATAAGGAAGACTCCATCCATCTAACCCATATCCATTGGAACCAGAAGCGAGTGGTAAAGTCACCCTTTGGCTAAAAAAACGATTTGTATGCGTGGCGCAACACACACCTCTGCAAAAGAAGAGAAAGAACGGAAAGAAGCAGGCCCACAAGACGACAAGTGGATTGAATATCCTTTGCTTTCGTCACCGGTGCTATTGAATCCGCATTTAGAAGAAAGAGCTCCGGGACTGAATTGCTTTGAGTGGGGCTTGCCCATTAATTAGATCACCTGAGTAAGCCAAGAAAGACGAAAGCGATGGATGTATGTGACAAAGAGAACTTATGAACATGAAAGCCAGCCTGTTCCCTAAATATTTTAGGAAGCGAAGAAGACAGAAAAAAGTTCGGTAATCTTCTCCCTTTGGTAGGCATTTACCCAAGGCACTGATATTATGAGTCTCTCGATTATACGTGAAATAGGGAGTTCGAGGTCTTATTCGTCTTTCTTGGCCTATGTGAATATGAGCCAATTCCGGAAAGTGAATAATTCACTATTGAAAGTGCAAGTCGACGTTCCTGATATGAAAGTGAAAGTGGAGTGAAATCTGGATATGAAGGTTCAAGTCCAGTTCCAATCTGGATATCAAAGTGCTGTTCAATCGTCGAAAGTGATCTCTCTTTTGTTGTTCTCTTTTAGTCCGCTTTTCTTTTTTCTTTCTTTGGAGTCGGGTTCTTAAGACAGGACTGGAAATCGGGTTTTCTTAATATCTCTCTTCCGGAGAAGTAAGTTTGTTCGAGATCGAAAGAGTGCCCTCGAGAGACTAGACTGATAGTAAAAGTAGTGCGCCTTCAGTTGAGGAGAACTGTTCACAAGCAGTGGTTATGAGCTCTTTCTTGTGGAGGTTCAGAATAGGTAATTCCTTCACTTCAGTTGCACTAGTGGATTGAATAACCTTTTCTTTAGTTCTAACAAAGTGCATGTGTTGTTGGTTAATAAAAACACGAGTTTCGATAGGCTGGAGGAAAGATACTATAAGTAGGACAAAGAAAGACCCTATAAGAGACCGGAACTCAATACGATTCAACCAATCCAAATTGCTTTGCTAAAGATACCCGTTCCGCTGTTCCTTTACCGGCAACAACTATTGAATAACAACCTTCGCTTTGCTTTCGCATCGGATCTCGGCATTAGCAAATCTAAAAATAGAGTAGATCCCGGGGCGTACCTAATGGTTTCATTGATTTGAATGGATTGATCCGTTGTACCGTTGTAGGAATCCTCATCCGATGTACGAATCCCGTGGAGGAAGTGGGGAAACAAATCCAATTATTTGATTTTGATAGGAGCAGTGCCGGTATTGAGGGTTTCTCTATCTCTTCACTCATGAAGTTAATACAAGTGAGGATTGATTTCAGTTATTCATATAAGAAATAAGAGGAATAAATAATCTCGGGGAAGACAGGCTTTCTCGCTCTCGGCACATCTTCGCTAGGGATTCTTCTCTACCTTCTTGCGTTGAGATGCCATCAACTCTTTCCTGGGGAATCAGGTCAATACAATACTCTTGGAAAAGCAAGCTATAGCAGATCCTTGAGTATAGAGAAAAAGGAATGGAGTTTCATTAGCTCTCTGCGCACATCCAGTATAATACCTTTGCGAGCCCCTACGGAAAGGGGTGCCGTGTTCTCTTTACAATGGGGGTGATCCTGGTTTCCAAAAGCTGCTGGTTGGTTGTATCTTTTTCTATTGGCAATCCCCAATCCGTTGCTTGTTCGTTACGAACAAAAGAAGCCGATACCAGTTCTGGTGTTTATCCAGCGGAGGCTCGTATCTCTTCCATGTGAGACCAGCGACCTCAGATCATCCCGGACTTATGTGCTGGAATAGCTTCGTTATGAGTTGAAGCAGCCTCAGCTACTATTCCTACTAAGGAGGAGTCGCCTTTTTCAATTCCCTCCCTTTTGCAATCCCATGTTGATGTAAGGAAGCTGCTTTAGAGTATTGGCAAAAAAAAACATTACATGCAGGTCCAGATCTCCTTGCGTTCGTTGGTGGTTGACTACCGGGAAAGGGCAGAATAGCAACAGTGAGGAAGCATACCACCCAAAGCAAGACGTGAAAACCTTCTTCGTATCCAAAAGCCCCTTTTAGTCTGTCTGGCCTTAGTATTTATGATACATAATCGCATCTTCTCCCCCTTTCTCGTATCTCCACGGAAGTAAGTACTGGTATGATCGGAACTAGTATTTAGATATATGTGACCCTCTAGCGGTTTGACTCCGTTGATGGTATACGGAACTTCCTTCCTGCGAAAGGTCGAGTTCGTAAATCAAGCTTGTAGAAAAAGCGAGTACCGGTATTTGATGGTGATGGTGAGGATGACTAACCTCGCTCTTGCAACCATGAATATTTTCTAGATACTACGGGCATATACCTTCTTCCGAAGGGTCCCCGTCCTATCTTTTTCGCCTTCCGCTCTGGAATCGACTATTGGTGGGTTGTAACGTGAACCTATGGATCTCAATGAACAGCTTCGATACCACAAAAGGATGGGCAAGAAAGACAGCAGGTGTTGAGCCAAAGCCCTAGTTCATACACAATCATAATGTTGGTCAACCATCCGAACCGGGATTCCTGTTATTCATACGAAGGAACAAGAAAAGAAGAAGTATGGGATAAATGGTTTTTGAGTTGGGCATGATGAAAGCGGGTACAATGGCATTACTTAGAAGCTATTATGTCCTGTCTTGGCTTTAGCAATAAGCTTGTGCGACTGATGACTCCCTCCATCCCTGGCATCGCCAAGACTAATGGATAAGGTTTTGTCGCATCTTAATCGAACCGCATGCGGAGCTCAGCTCCTAAGAAAATAATAAGAAATATCTAGTTTTGTTTCATAAGTGGCGAGCCAAGGAATAAGAATACCGCCCCCTGATCTGTATTTCAAAAGCGGATTCAGCGCTGCAAGAAATAGAATTATGCATAGATTGACTTGTAAAGAAAGACGAACCGAACAGTGCTAAGCAAAACTCTCTTATTTCTATGCTCGATTCAATCTCTACTCATCTGCTTTTAGTTCTACTTTCTGTATACGAAGTCCGAGCTTTTCGAGCTGCTCAGTTCTCGCTATGTCATTTCTTGGTTTTTAGTGCATTCACTCAATTCTCTGTGAAGTCCATGGACATGTTGTGGTTCATTGCAGAGAACAGCCATCACATGGATCAAGCTATAAGGAATCACCCGCGAGCGAGGGCAAGTCTCAATTACGGTAGGAATGGAATACACCAATCATAACTCTGGTCTGGTCCCTAGTTCCCTAAGTAGTTAGTGAAACTTCCAGCTGGACTGACTGGATTTAGAGCTTAATGCTCCTATCTTTGAACTAGAATCTTAGCGCTTATTTCATGAAGATAGCTACTTTAATTGATACAAGAATGCCTACTTTGGACCAATAGGATCTACTCCTACTTGAATGCCAATCCAATCTCTTTCCCAATAAGAATTCCTAATCCCTAAATCCAAGCAAGGCATGATTGTTAGTCAGGATAACCAGCTTACGTACCGCATTAAGAAGTACCGACTATGCTTTTTTCCATACTTTTCTTGCAGTACTTCAGTAAAGCTACCCCATTTTAATAAGATAGGGATTCGAGATATCAGCATTTTCACAGGTCCTTGTCAAGCTGCAGCAGAATCAGATTCGAGTATAGCATCATTCAGTTGGAGTTCTGAAATAATCTGGATCCCCTTTGCTATTTTAGCAATCTCTGCTGCTCAGTTTCATCCCTTTCTGAGGTAGAAAACCCATCCATATATGTACGAGTGAGAGATGTCTTCCGTCCCGGAGAACCGTCTTCTCTCCCTCCTTAGGAAAAGGAGATCTAGGTAGAGGAGGTAGAAAATAATAGATACCGTCTATTCTATTAACTAGTCATCAAAAAGCAACCTATATCGAGGTCAAGTTTGATAGGGTGAAGTGGACTATTAGATCCCCGGCTTACCATTAGAAAGAAAGCTTAGCCGCCGACGTCAATGTGTTAAGCACATAGGATATATTCGGCGAAAGTCAGTAAGAAGTAGAGTGAATTCTGAAACTCCAGCATTTAGGCCCGGATAGAATGGGTCCTCAAGCTTAGAATCATTTGGCCTAACCTTTAAGAAAAGTCAGCATCTTTTCATCCGGGTCGTACTAAAGGCAGGTAGACCGAACACACGGCACCTGTCCCAATGACTGGTACACTGACGGTGGCTTATTGGTTCCTTCCTCCCTTCCATCCTCAAGTCTTACTTTCCTTGATGCCTTAGTTTACTTGATGCCCGATTCATTCCTCCCTATATTCAATCTCTCGTGCCATATTCTTTTTCAGGTTTGACATTACTTCCCTTTCCTATCTTTTTACTTTTCTCAAGGACGTAAGATTCTTCAAAATCCCTTTCGCAGATCCCTTTGATTCCAGGTTCAGATCCATCTATCTCTTCTCTCCCTTTCTTGGAACCTTACTTCACAAAGTAGGACATGCCCCCGGGGATACTCATCATTATTATGAATAGGTTACTCTATCCAATTCCCCGGAATCATTCACTATCATAGTCAGTCTCACCTTCGCTTAGTTGAGGGATACTAACATCACCATCTGCACTGAGGAATATCTGAGATTTCTCAGGGTTCACGTGCATGCCCCCGCCACCACGTTCGATCACGGAAATAAATCCACTTAGATTTACGTGCCTTAAGATGTCCAGAATTTGAGGACGGTCAAGATGATATGAATCATAGCGTGTTGAAGCTAGAAGGACATTGGTGTCCCATCTTGTATAAAGAACACCTTCATACCGGCTCAGGACCTCCCTATCGAATTGATGTTGAAAAAAGAGATGTAGGAGCACGTCGCTCAATTCACCTATCAATGGTATACAATTCGAATGAGGAATTTGGAGGTTAGTGGCAGCATTATATATCGGGAGAGATAGAAATTCCTTTAAGATGTGGGAAATCACACCCAGATTGTGTAGACACTTTAAGGTATTCCATAGACGTTCCGTAGAAACATACCGGATACTATGACTCAAATCCACACAGACTATTTTCTCTACACCACTTTGACCATCCCAGAACCTTTGGTGGTAATCCAACATTTCATTATAATAAAATAATCTAGACGGAAGATTGTTTCTTATCACTAGAAACTCCCGCATTAAGATATTAGCTAACGCTTTAAAAAGTAGTACATCTATTGGAAGAGATGGCGCAGCCATACAAGGCCAATCACCAGCATTGATGAGTGGGCGCCTGGCACAACAATAGCCAAGCTCATCTTGCCTTTCCAGAGTGAAATGTTCCTGCAAAGTCATACCACCCCTACCATATTTATAGGTTTTGTATACCAATTTGGGATGAAATGAAGAATAACCTTCGTGTATATGCGACACCATGGTATCGATTTCTTCGGGTAAGACGCCCCGCTCTCTCCACATATCATTCGAATTATAGAGTCTCCTGACCTCATTAATCAATTGAAGTTTCCAAAAACTACCATGAAATCTCCGGCGAAAAGTGACGTTGTGATTACTTCTAGATCCAATGAAAACTTTCGAGATAATACAAAAAGTGGTCATCATTTCTTCCTCTTGGTAAGTTGGCTGGTTTCTTCCCATTCTTTCTTCTTTCCACTAATCTAATGGTTTCATTCTCCCATCGAGAGGTTATGATACTAGCAAGAGTCCTATTCTTCTCCTCTCGATCCTACCTTGGGTTATGTTTGACAGGGATGGTCAGTGAACTTCTATTGGTTTCAAAGGAGGATAGAGATCCATTGGGGAAGGCTCGAAAGGTTATTCGATATCAAAGGTTGACCCTCGACGCGCCGCAGCCACTATTTTTACTCCTTTTATGCAATTATGAACGAAACTTTCTCGATTCCAATGCAACTTATCCTTTTGGAGTTGACGTAACAAACTACGCGAGCCTCCCGATGAAGCCAACAGAAATCCTATCCGAATACTAAAAATAAAAGGCAATTTCATTATGGTGGTATACCAGCCGCCAGTTCTGGAACTTCCAGTTCCAATCGGAGCATATAGATCCGTAAATGGATTTGTATGTATAGCCACTTCAGTCGTGCTCCTCGTTTCTCGAATGGAAAAAAAGTATCTTCTTTCTGGGAACATGCTAAACCAGAAATTCTTATGTTCGTGATTCTTCATCCACCGATGCAGAAAATCTTCCAGTTTTCCATTCTCATATGAGGCAGGAAAGTTTATGGGCAACAGGTCGGCACGAAGTGATTCATCATGTTCAAACATGAACCTTTCGCTCGTTGGGGACGGTTTATAAATCATCAAATTCCCACAAATGGAATGAGAAGTGGGTCCATGTAAATGATCGAGACCTCGCAAACAACAACGTTCCTTCCCCATATGGAGTTCGGGACCCAAGGGCAATCGTTGAGTGAACTGTATCTTATTCGTATTAGTTGACCTAAGCCGCACCATTATTGCAGGGGTGGGGCTCGGCCTCCGAACCGTACGTGGGACGAGTTTCTGCCTCATACAGCTCGGGCCGAAGACCGGGGAAGTTGAGGAGAGATGGGGAGACCCAACTGCTGCCGGTCGGGACGGACAGGAAAGGGGGCGGGGATAAGCTTGTGAAGAAGCAAGCTTATTGCCCCACCCCCCAAAAACAAACCGACCCAGCAAGAAAACGTATGCGCTTTAGCAACAAAGCGCTCATCCCTTGCTTGCTGCTTCGCGTTCTTTCTATTCCATCCCAGTCCATTCCGGGATAGGCGGCTAATAGAATCTAATATGTGCAGTAGTCGTCGTCTGACCAATCGGCTCGGACACCAGACCACTTGTGCCCGCCCATTCTGTCTCGCCCTAAATGGAATGGCTCTCTTAGTTACGCTGTGCCCCGACCCGAGTCCCCACGTCCGCTTTTATCCGCCCGCAACCCGGCCAACACAACATTAGGGCCGTCCCCCCCATTCTATGCTGACCCGGGCCGGGGCTCGCTTTTTGGGAAGCCCGTTCCCACCGCGCTCACGGCCCGGCTGGCCTGCCAGCGGTAGTGGGAATTCTCCCGTTCCCTGGTCAAAAAAGGGTTGGTTGGATGCGGGATCTACTCCACGAGGAGCGGTACGGACGTAGATGATATCATCACGACCTCTCTTTGCGTACCGCTAGGGATGCTTAACGCCACTTCGCCAACTGGCATTACCTGCGCTTTCGTGTCTCTCAGTGTGGTCAGCACTGGGTGTTTCCGAGCAGCGAGGCTTACACCCATTCGCATTAATTCATCCAAAGTTCCTTACCCTTATGCACGAATTTTGGAATAAGCCATCTTCCTATCAAGGTTAAGGAGTCAACTGAGCATCTCAGCGGCGGGATTGAATACCCGGATCGAATCAGAGTTCACGCCGCCCGCCCTGAACAAATAGAATAGGAGGCGTGGGCCACAGGTCGCACATAAGCCATCGGGTCGCACGACAGAAGAACACCCAACATAAAGATGCACACTCCTCCATGTGAAATAGAAAGATTCATCTTCACTTTTTTGTAGTAGTCGTGACCAACAGCCATCAGCAGTCGGCTCGTTGGTAAGGCGAGAGCTTCAAGCCCGCTTTCTGGTGGCACACCCCCCAAACAAGCACCACTCGACGAGGGGGGGGCGGGGAAAGCTACAGGCCCAAAACCTTCGACCCTTCTTTCTATATGGGGGTGCCCGGGGCACCTCATCTTGTCATTTTGTTGCTCATTCCCCTTAGGCCGAAGTGTTTGGCCTTTACTTCGGAGCGCCCGCTCACGCTTCGCTGACCTATCGCGTGGTAAAGAGAAGAGAGTACGAAAGAATTGTAAACAGAGCAGACCGCAGAAAGATTCTAAATATGACAAGTCCCCCATGGATTCGATAATAAGGAAATGAAGAACGGGAACGAAACGAAATAAAGCATTTCTAGCGGATGAGCTTCTCTCCATTTTGTCTGGTAATAGAATAGGGCGGCTTGCTTTGACCAACACTCCACTTTTTGCTCTGTCCATGGAGCGTATGAATTTCCTTAAATGTAGATAGACCAAAAAAGGGAATAAAGGGATAGGAATAGGAATTATAGTACCATTGGAAGAAGAGGCACCAGTGGGAACATCTCTACTGACGAACCATTTCAATAGTACGGGTGCTGCCGTGCCACGGGGCACGACCATGGAAGTAATGAAAAAGAAGAAGTTCTGTAGTTGGACCATCTGCTCTATCCGTTCGATTTGAGCTTCTCCAGAGAAGATGAGACGCTAAAAATGAAAGTGTTCGCAACGCATACCGAAAAAGGGTACCTATGTTGCCGACCATTAATGACTAGTTCGAAGACCAGGAGCAGGGGCACGTGCCAAGAAAGATTTGTTACTTTCCCTATGGTTTTCGAACGTTTTCAATAAAACCTTCTCGTAGAAGTATTTTCACAAAGTTTTCGGTAATATTAGTAGATGCTATTCGAACCCTTCCTTTTATTAAGATTCGAATTCTTATTCTTATTATTATCTAATTATTCTTTTTTTTCATGTATATGCGTCAGACACAATCTACTAATTGATCTATATTCTGATACCCTACTATATCATAGTCTCTACTACTAGTATTTTTAATACCTCAGGAGCTCATGAGACTCTTTTAGTGAAATTCATAAGTCTCAATTCCCGAGCGATCGCACCAAAAACTCGAGTTCCTTTTGGATTTCCTTCTTGATCAATGACAACCGTCATCATATCGTATTATCATACCGTTGTCACGTTTGAGTTCTTTACATGTACGTACAATTACAGCTCGTCTTACTTCTGTCTGATCTTTCTAGAGGCATTTTGGGCACTGCTTCTTTGATTACAGCAACAATAACGTCACCAATATGAGCATATCAGTGATTACCAGCTCCTAAGATTCGAATACATATCAATTCGATAGCCCCACTCCGTTGTTATCCGCTACATTCAAAAGGGTCTGAGTGAGATGGATCTTGGAAGTCTGGTTTTTGATTGGATAGTGATCTCGGGCACGAGTGGTTGATCTTCGCGGGCCGTGAATGGCCATGGAAAGGAGTATTGATGTCAATATGTTCGATCGAGAAGATTGGACGATGAAAGACGGATCCTTTGTGGTTTGAATAATAGGCTGTGGTCTCGATATTGGGCTATGGGCTGATTGCTTTCTGTATGAGCCTCTTGTGATTGGGCTCTCGTGGGCGGATTACCCGATGTGTACTCATCTTCCAACAAAGAGGAGAAGACATAACCAGAAGAATTGTGAGAAATAAGTTAATTTATCAAGTTGAGGCATTTCGATTTGGATTTCAAATAAGAAAGAAAAGACTCCTGCGCCCTCGAGAGCATTCTCTTTCACTTGCATTTCTTCCTGAAGTTGGCTCGAAGACCTGTCCAGCCTTGATTTTCCCAGTTATTACTCGAGCGCGCTGAGGCAACTCTGAACTAAGCTCAGGGGAGGGGTAGTAGGTATGCTTCAAACCCTCCGGCACCTTGAAGAACGATGGCACTAGATCGGGAAAGATGAATGACCAATGAGGACAGGACAATGGGGGAAGTTGGTAATAGAGAATCCTCCCTTCTTCTTTGCTTTCTTGCCTGAAAAAATCCAAAACTAACCATTGGAACCTCATGGGCTACCGAGTTAGGAGATTCATTTTCTTTATTACTTTTACTTTTTTTTTACTAAGTTATTCTAAAAGATAAGAGCTAACCGACCATCCTGATTGAATGTTTGAGTACTCGGAGTCTCTCGTAAGTATGGAAAGAAAGTCTCTTCTTTCCACAACTCCTAAATTTCCCATCAGCCTATCCAATCTAATTCCAGACAGAGTCAGTAGACCTTACTTTAGTGTAGGTAGTGTCAGATAATTAGGAAGTCTTGATAGTCTTTCGTATAATCTCTTCTTCAATCCTAGGAGCAAAAAAGGAATGTCCTTTAGGGACCTTTGGATAAAAAGATTTCCGACCTCTTACTTTCGTAGTTATGAATTGCGGAATAGAATCAATTATGAAATTCATAAGTATATATCCCTCATCCCTATTGGTATCGGTTTGGGCCACTACCCAGAACCCTGCCAGAGCCCTATTTTTAAGAAGAAATTGACAGTCTTTTTTAGAACTAGAACTATGGTAAAATCCAGTATCGACAGGCCTAGTTCTTTTCCTTTGCTTATGCAGGGCAAGAATTTGTCGAGTTCAATCAGTACAATAAGAAATCCTAAGTATTTTTTTGGTCAGGCGACACCCAGATTTGAACTGGGGATAAAGGATTTGCAGTCCCCTGCCTTACCGCTTGGCCATGCCGCCAAATCCGATCCAAAATAGAGCAAAATCTTATTCATCCACATTATTTTACTAATTTTTATTCGTAGGAGGGGATTATTAAACCCTTTTTGATTTTTTTTAGATCGTTGAATCCCTTTGTACTTATCCCTTTCCAATCCCTTTTAATAAATTCATTCCTGTTTTTTATTGGACCCAGTTTTATTCTCTTCGATTGATTGTATCTCAAAACACACATTGCTTAAATACCTTCTCTTTCTATTGAAAAGAGAAAGGATTTCCAGTCACAGCAAATTGAGGAAAAATTGGAACCATTAACTATATTATTTGTTATTATTTGTTATTTTTATAAATTCTATTTGTTAGTAGTGAACGGTTCTAAAATGGGTATTGTATCCCAAATAGTGTTTCCTTAATGGCATAACAAAATCAAATTGATTTACGGCTAATCAGTATCAATTAAAAAAAAGAGAATTATGATATTGATATAGTGTGACCTGACCCCTGTTGCTCCAAGTGAAATTCTTTCTAGGGTTCTTAAAGATATTCTCCATTTTTTCCCTTTCCCTACAATAAAGTATAGTCTGAAGGCTAGCACGCACCATTCCTCGCTTATGATAATCTAAGGCCAAAAAGAAAGAAGGCTCACACCATAATAATACATACCCTTTTTCCTCGATCGTCAAGGTCGTGGATTTGGATCGATTTCGGTTTTACGGGCTTCATACATTGTTAAGAAAAGTACTCGGCATTGGAAAGCATCACGTTCTGGCCACACACAAAAGAAGTCGGTGGAAGGTATGGAATTTCTCGGCTGAAGGTCAGAAAGAAAGCAATCGCCAGTGCTCTCGGTTCCAGCAACGAGTCTTTTCTCTGAGAATTAAGGAAAACAAACTAACCTTGTCTGTCTATGTTCACCTTGACATGAAAGACTCTTTTCCTAACCTGACTGTTCTACCTGGCTAGTTCACTTCACTTTTCGAGGGATCCTGGATTGGAGTTCACTTGTCTATGAGTGTCCGAACAGCTTCAGATCCTTCCAAGGCGCAGGGGTTCTCTCTCCATTCACTTTGAGCTGGGTTTCTTGTGATCTTTTTAGTAGTTTTTCCGTCCCATTTTTTGGTAAATTAAGTCTTACACAGCTGTCCCCAAGGATGTCCATTCCATTCGGCAGGGACTCCATCTCGCATTCGATCTCCCTCCTTTCCCTGAAAGAGTCGAGGTCTCTCTGGACTTCTCTTTTGCCTCTCTACCAGATTCAGAAAAAGGGAGGAAGAGGGCCTCTCGACGGGAGTGATTCCCCGAAAAGAGATCGTTCCCAGCATCCTCGAGTTCGTAGTCAAACTCACCTTCATCCACCTTTCATGGACTGGCGCGGGCAAGCGCCGATGTCTGGAGCAGGAGATGGAAGCTTGGGTTGAGGAGGCTGTCAACGAGTCATCAAAGGCGATAGATTGGTTATATTCGGATTCGTTTGATTTTGATTTTCTTTTTTTTGGTTGTGAGAGGTCTGAGTCCACAGCTGGGGTAGAGGCGTCAGATGACAATTGAAGTAGGGGTCTGCCTCTTTCAAAGGGAAGCAAGAGTCTCATAGGGAAGGAGATCCTGCACAGACCAATCCCAATCAGGAAGAGAGTCTTGTTGTCAATGAAAGCAATTTTTCTATGTCACATATCTGCCTATCTCGTGTTGTGAGCTATAAAGTACCCACCAGGGGGGGGTGGACCAAGAAAGAGGCAGGCGATTGGGTCCTTCCCATCCTCTGTGATGTCAGTCTCTTTGTCATTCTTTCACCCTTGCTGAGTAGCGAAGTGAGCATACTCAAGATCCAATTCATCAATCATTTGAGTTGGTACGAACATAGGAATCCAGACTCCGCTTGATTCGATCTTCAGTTTCGACCTTCATCAGTCAGGAAAAAGAAGAAGGACCCACTTATTCCACTCGGAGAGACCGAACCAGGCAACAAAAAAAAAGAAAAACTGAAGGAAGTTCTCTTTCCATTCCAACTAAACTAAGTGAAAAAAGGGGGAGAGCAAAACAGAAACACAGGAACAAAGAAACTATGTCCAAACCAACGAGTCCTTTGGTCGACTCTAAAGAATGTATCGGGAGTTGGGAGTTAGCCGTCTCATAGGAGTGATAGCTGGGTTTTTCACGGAGTTTCTTCGTACGATTGAAAAAAAGAGTGCTCTAGGTCGGAGAAAACAAGAAGAAGATTGTTCACCAGTCTGTCTCCCAACCTCTTTAAAGCAGCTACCTACCGTGATCTGGTCTTGGGACAGCATTGGCACCCCCGTTTGCTGGATCTTCTAGGCACTCTAAAGCGCTTCCACGAGAGACAGATGGACTTTGAGTTATAGACGGAGAAGAGCCTTTAGAGGATCAAGAGTGATTCCTCAATAAAACAAATGGGATTTTGAGGGAGGGCTGAACGCGATGTACTGAAGGGTTCGCTTTCGCTGATCGGCGCCAGTCTTTCCTGCTGTGAATTTCCCAGGTCGGGAGGGGCCCTTTCCTTCTACCTTACTGAACCCATTCACCAATGATTGGATCACTCAAAGCTAAAGACCAATTCCTTCCTTTTAGGTGGTCTAGGTGGCTGGGATACTATGCCCTTCTTTTTAGAGGCTCAAAGACGAGTTCTTTGAAGGAAGCAAAAGAACCCATGTGTCTCGGATGAAGTCTACCCTCTTTTTGTGCCGGGAAGAAGAATGAGATCCAACTCAAAGTCAAGGAAAGCGGCCTAGACCACTGACTTTTGATGGAAGGCTTCTGAACATGGATTGGTCTGATAAAGCCAATTTTTCGGCGAATCAAATATTTTCTGAGAGCACTAGACCTTCTCTCTTTCAGGATTGATTCCCACTCACTGCCTGATAGCAGGCTTGGCCCATGAGACCTATTGTCTTATTGTACTGGCTCACTTCACTACTTTGGAGGATGGGTTTTTCCCCTTTTTGGTTCGCAAACGCTCTAACCCATCGAGAAGCTCCATCCAAATTGGAGTTGATGTGAGCACTTCCCCAGAGGCAGAGGCTTTTTCTACAAAAGGGTGGGAGCATAAAATGTAGGTGAGTCAATTGCGTGTGGCCTTCAAGTATTTCGTATTGTAACAATATTAGATCGGCATCCAAACAAAGGTGCATGTACGGTTCCTAAGGGATACAATTTTGTCCTAATCATCGAGAAAGATGAAATAAGTTGATAGCGCGATCTCGTACTAACACATACTCTCTAAATATTTCAGAACTTGCATGCGGCCTTCAAGCCACAACCGCGGTATGAGTTCTGATCTCAGACTTTGGTTTGGGGGCTGCTGGCCCCTTCGCGTCGACAAGGAAACTGTGGACGACAATGGGTTTAGAATTCGAATAAAACGAAGACCCTATCGAACAAATAGAGGAAAGGGCGGAAAGGGGAAAAAGTAAAGTCTAAGCGACATATGGCACGAAAAGGAAATCCAATTTCGGTAAGACTTGATCTGAATCGTAGTTCAGATCCAAGTCGGTTCAGTGAGGGCGACCGCGAAAGTCACCGAATGGGTTCGGTCCGTCTTTTCCTGATCTTTGTTTGTCCCCCCAAAAAAGGCGTGAGAGGACGTTGCAGATGTCCGGGACGGACACGACTTCTTCTAACGCTAGAAGACCACAGGAAGAAACCCGGGACCAGAGCATGTCGTGAAAGACGCACACGGGGCGGGCGTGCTTCGACCGTGTCTCCGGGGCACAGTTGAATGTAGATATCATGAACGCGAGGATAAGGATACCAGGCCGAGAAACCCGGGCAAGTACTCCCCTAATGTGCCGATCGCTAGCGCATCCAGGGCCCCGGCGCCCAGCTCTGCTGGAGAGGCCGTCACTGATCTGAAAAGTGCGTCTGCGGTTCGGATAGACTGATTCTGCGAACGCCTAGCCCCAGGAATCAATAAAAAAACAAGTGCTAAGTTTCATTTCAGATCAGTGAATAAACCAAAAAAGAGACCTTTCTCGCTCGACGCCACACTATGCTCCGCTTCAACAAATGAGAGTTTTCGGTGGAACCGGTGAACCACGCGAGCTGGTTAGATGCGTGGGGCAGAGGGCTCGTAGTACCTGATAGCGCAGCTATGCAGTGGAAGGGAAGGAGCCTAAATCGACCCCCTTCTTTCTTTTTTATTCAAAGACACAAAAGCAAGCACAAAAGAGATTGGACTCTCGGATGAGACTAAGCAGCTACCGTTCCGACGCGCCCCTGACCCTATCTTGATTCAAACCGAAAACCCTCTCTAAGGTGGAGCCTAGTTGAAGCTGTCATTCAAAGAATAAATGGGAATCCAAATCCACTTTTAGGGATATAGATGAAGTCTCGCTCAGTAAAGAGAGTTGTAGATTCGTAGAAGAGGATCAGAGTACGCGCGCTACAAAAGGCAGCTAGCCAATGAAAGTAAGTGGAAAGAATATAGTACTTTTGTACTGACCCCTCCGGGGCCCCCGGTTGTTTTGGCGCGCCCTACCCCAACGTTAGACTATTGCCTTTTTAGCCTACGCTTGCTGCTTGCAGCATGGATTCGATAGATCTATCGAATCCATGCTTCCCCCGCCCCGAAGCGAGACTCTATCCAGATCTCAAAGAATAACGAGCTAGGCGGCCGGCGGGCAAAGAAAGGGGGCGGGGCGTTTACTTGAAAATGACAACCGCCTGTTCCAGCAGCGGGGGCCTTGCACGAAAGCAAACCTACGATTAAGTAGCAGTTGCTTTCGCTGATGGGCCCAGTGAGGGGGGGCATTGTCCCTCAGTTCTTACCAACCTCAGGTGTGTACATCTAACTTATTATCTTCTTTTTTCATGCAAGCCTGACCTCAGCTGTCCATTTCTTATTCATTCAGGGCGCCCCTAGTGGACTTGGCGGTGCTCCTTTCTCAAACCAGAACAACTCTGAACGTTAGGGAAAATAAGGGAAGACCACCTGAGCGAACCGACCGAAGGGACTTTACTTATCCGAACCGAACGTTAGCGGCTTAAGCTAAGCCTATCACGAGCTGCGTTGCTGCTTGATCGGCGGGGAGGAAGATCTCAAAGTATGGGGCAAAGGATCAAGCGCTTTGACTTTGCTTTGTCCCCCGGGATCCACCACAGGTTGGGTTTGAGAGCCGTGTGATGGGTGACTATCTAGCACGGTTCAGAGAGCACGTGTATGTAGTCTGCGCTGGTGAATGGAAGCCCCCGCCGCAAAAAAGAAGCGGCTCTTCCCACGGCTCTGTCACCATTGACTCTATTTATTATTATGGTAAATCATTGTATCAAGATGTCAATCTTAGATCTTATTTTAGTTCGATACGTCCACCTACGAAACTCGCCCTTGGCTTTCGTCTCGGTAGGTGTATTATTCTACATTTTCCCAAAAGGACATTCATTCATTTCTTTCTTCCCGGGCGATCACCACGACTAAAACGAAAACAAGACAAGAAATCAAGACCCGTACTACAGGAAAAGGGCTGGTGGCCGACATTTGGGAAAGTCGGGCCGATCGGGTGTCTTCATTCAAGCGAGGGTACAGAGGAAGAACGAAACGAAGTGAGAGGCCGGGGGGCAGGGAAAAGAGTCGAGTCGATCGACCGGGAGAAGCAAAACGAAATCCGGATTTGGCCGAAAAAGATGCAACGTTATGGATACCATGACCGATCACCATCGAGAAAGAAGAATTTTGATAAATCACTTCGGGTGAGCGGGGCCTTCAAGCGGCCTCAATACGCCGGGGTTGTAAATGACATACCTTTCCTTATGGGAAATGCCGCCTCCTTACTAAAAAGGAATAGAATCAAGTTATTTTTACCAAAGAAGTCCCGCTCTGACGGCCCGACGAGTCATCTACTAAAAAGGACCCTCCCCGCTGTGCGCCCCTCCTTGAATTATTCGGTCATGCAATACTTTTTTAATACTAAGAATAAAATGCATTTCGACCCCGTCCTAGTTCTCAATCATTTCGTGGCACCGGGTGTGGCTGAACCATCTACGATGGGGGGAGCGAAGGGAGGAAGCTTAGATAAGAGAATACGCTCTCGCATCGCTTTTTTTTTAGAAAGCTCTACCAGCGAGAAAAAGTGTTTGGCCCGAGCCAAAAAGAGGTTGATCCACTTCATTCGCCAAGCGAATGATCTTCGCTTCGCGGGAACAACAAAAACCACCATATCGCTCTTTCCTTTCTTCGGTGCTACCTTCTTTTTTCCAAGGGATGGGGTTGGGGTGTATAATAACCCTTTTTTTGAGTATGCCCGGAAACAACTCCTAGCTCAATTTAGGATCAAATGTAGGAACCTCATGGGTAAGGATAAGGTAATGGAATTGATAGAGAAATTCATAGACCTAGGTAGGATAGGAAAATTGATAAAGGGAATAGAGATGATGATAGAGATCATACTGAGAAAGAGGATAATTCCGTACGGGTACAACTCTTATTTGAACGAAGTGCAAAAAATGCGATCTTTTTTGTCTAATAGAACAAACACTAATACCTTAATTGAGTCGGTAAAGATCAAATCTGTTTATCAAAGTGCTTCTCTGATTGCTCAAGACATCTCTTTTCAACTGAGGAACAATCCAATCTCATTTCGTTCCATTTTTAGTAAAATAGTGAAGGATATTCCATTAATAATGCCAAAAGGGGTGGAGGGGATACGTATTTGTTGTTCTGGTCGATTAGGGGGTGCGGAAATAGCTAGAACTGAATGCGGAAAGTATGGAAAAACATCTTGTAATGTATTTAACCAGAAAATCGATTATGCTCCTGCGGAAGTATCTACTCGTAACGGAATTTCAGGTGTCAAAGTGCGGATCTCATATAGTCAAAATAAGAAGGGACGTGCTATATCCGAAACGTACGAAATATAGTAAATATTTTAAATGCAGATGTAGTAGGGGTCGCGAACCGGATGGTACACAACTTGGTTTTGGAAGATATGGCACCAAAAGTTGTAGAGCTGGTCGTCTTTCATATCGAGCCATTGAAGCAGCGCGTCGGGCTACAATCGGACAATTCCATCGTGCTATGAGCGGACAATTCCGAAGAAATTGTAAGATATGGGTAAGAGTTCTCGCAGATCTTCCTATTACGGGGAAACCCGCAGAAGTTCGAATGGGAAGAGGAAAAGGAAATCCGACGGGTTGGATTGCTCGTGTGTCCACGGGACAAATCCCATTTGAAATGGATGGTGTGAGTTTGTCAAATGCTCGACAAGCCGCTAGATTAGCGGCGCATAAACCATGTTCGTCAACCAAGTTTGTTCAGTGGTCGTAACGTAATTGGTTAGTGGGGAAAAACCGGGCCGGGACTCAAAAGAATTTGGCGAAGTGTTTGTTCCTGAACGAGGGAAGTGGAAAGACAAAGAGGGATAGGGAGCTCGCCTCCTTCTTTTTTGTAATCGCCGAAATTGTACGACGACCCTTCTTGTTCCAGGCATACGACCCTGAGACGTGACGGTGTCACTTTTCCGGCCCGGTAAAGTGACAGTGATATAAATAAGAATAAGAAAGAGAAGCGTGATGTTGTCGTGTTGTCAGCAATCAAATTATCGTAAATAGATAGTACGGTTGCGTTGTTTCAATTTCTGTTCGTACTCTGATTGCTGTGGCTGCAGCTCGATCTTGGCAAATCTCTCAAATGGATGTCAAAAATGCTTTCCTTCATGGTGATCTACATGAGTTTTTTCTATATGCAGCCACCTCTGGGTATTGAAGTTCCTGATGGTCATGTTTGTCGCCTTCGAAAGGCCCTCTATGGGAAAAAAGCAACCACCTCGTGCTTGGTTTGAGCGGTTCAGCTCTGTGGTTCAAGCTGCTGGTTTCTCTTCTAGTGAGCATGACCCTGCACTTTTCACTCATACATCTGACCGCGGTCGTACCTTGCTTCTTCTCTATGTTGATGATATGTTGATCACTGGAGATGATCAGAAGTACATTGCTTTTGTTAATAAAAAGTTGAGTGAGCAATTCAAGATGTCAGATTGATTTTCTCTCCGTTATTTTCTGGGAATTGAGGTTGATAAAACTAATGATGGTTACTATCTCTCTCAGCATCGCTATACTCAGGATTTGATCTCACGCTCAGGTCTTACTGATACACACACTGCCGCTACACCCATGGAGCTCCATCTCCAATTGCGCCCTAGTGATGGTACTCCTCTTGAGGGATACCACTCGCTATCGTCATCTTGTAGGCAGCCTTGTGTACCTCACTGTGACCCGGCCTGACATTGCTCATGCAGTCCACATTGTCAGTCAGTTTGTCAGTGGTTACTTGAGGGAGATGCAAATACTTCATTCTTCCATAGTGCTGCCAATGGAAGACACATAAAATGTAATATTGCTTCTTTGGAACATGAAGGAAATGTTATACAAGATGAGAAAGAGTTGCAAGAACACATTTCTAGTTACTATAAGAGACTATTTGGTTCAGAGGACAGGGGGGACATATCTCTTGGTGGAAGCCCCTTGGTCA
>Ga0256405_10004045_pt1 | contig 28518 bp, 25 predicted proteins | sample RumenRJG_02DNA_FD_189096 | JGI IMG/M metagenome (GOLD analysis project Ga0256405, IMG submission 189096) | Bovine rumen microbial communities from Lethbridge, Alberta, Canada - RJG_02 | ecosystem: Host-associated > Mammals > Digestive system > Stomach > Rumen | place: Canada: Alberta... | reverse complement strand
AAAGCCACGACGGACTTTGAATATCTCTTCCCGTTCGGCTGGGGCGAACTTTGGGGCGTCGCAGACCGCACGGATTATGATCTCAATCAACACATCAAGACGAGCGGAAAAGACCTCTCCTATATCGACCCTGTCACCAACGAAAAGTACGTGCCGTACGTCATCGAGCCGTCCCTCGGCGCAGACAGAGTGCTTCTTGCATTCCTCTGCAACGCTTACGACGAAGAACAAGTCGGCGAGGGCGACACGAGAGTCGTGCTTCACTTCCACCCTGCACTCGCTCCCGTCAAAGTGGCAGTCCTCCCGCTCCAAAAGCAACTTAACGAGAAAGCGGAAGAGATCTACGCCGAACTCTCAAAACACTTTGCTTGCGATTTCGACGGCTCTGCGTCAATCGGCAAGAGATACCGCCGTCAAGATGAAATCGGCACTCCTTTCTGCGTGACGGTTGACTTCGACAGTCTGGAAGACGGTTGCGTGACAGTCCGCGAGCGCGACACGATGGCGCAAGTGAGACTCCCGATCGACTCCCTCGTCGAATATTTTGAAAAGCAACTCGCATTCTGATCAAAAGACAAAAAGAAAGCGGAGCAAAGGCTCCGCTTTTTATTCGCATTTTTATTGTTTTTGCCCTGCCGTATATGTTTCAATTTGCATAACAATCATGCAAGTGACAATGTCATTTCAAATGGACACAAACACATATTGACTTATACGGTTATAATTGATAAAATGTTTTGGGAGGCGCGTATGAAACGAACACTATTGATTGTTGCAATTATATGCTTGGTTGCGTCAACTTGTATATGCTTTGTAAGTTGCGGCGAAAAATCGTCAGACGATATAATCGTTTCGGTTTACGTAAACAATGGGCATGAAGTGTCAAAAACTCCAATAAAAACTTTTTCGAAAGAAAACGGCGAACATATATCCATGTCCGAATTGTTCGATATGCCACTAATGGACACCGTCACTCTCGGCTATTATTTAGACAAAGACTGCAAAATTAAATATGATGAAAGCGCTCCGATTGTCAGCAGTATGACGTTGTACGTCTATCAGCGCCCGTTCATCCCGGGCAACGGATTTGACTCGGATTATTGTTTGATAACATACGTGTACAACGGCAATCAATATCGAATAATCCGCTCTTTTGATTGTCGCTTGAGCGCGGAAGATTTTGTGGCGTCGGCATACGGAAAGCCTCTTGACTCGTCAAAGCTACATTTTTATTTGGATGAAAATTGTGAAAACGAGCTGATACTAAAAGATCAACTTATTTCATTTGCACAATGGTATTCTTGTCCCGGGTTGTTGACAATCTATGTCCAATTGCAAGACTAATTTGAAAATTAAAAAAGCGGAGCATTTGCTCCGCTTTTTTATTGCAATTTTCTTTCTTGCTTTAAAATTGTTTTTGGTTATCGGCTGATTTGATTCTCTTGTTTAAGGTGTTTTTTTGCAAAGTTCTTTACATGACGATCAGGCTGTCGTGGAATTGTTCTTGAAAGCGTATTGAGCTCTCGATCTCTTCCGCGCTGTGCGTTGCGCCTGTGTAGGACGCAACCCACTTGCACTCGTCGTCGTCAAACCTATGAACGACTGCGATAATCGTCGCATTGCACTTTTCGAGCGGAAAATTGCAGTCCAACACATAGACATCCTGCTCTTCACCGTCTCCGCCGAGAAGCCCCTCGATATAGCCGTAGTTGATGGGATAGAATACTCCCGCGTGCTTGGGATGCTCCGCGCCGATCGGTCTGTCCATAACGACTTCAACACGCTTGCCGATGAGCGAAAGATATTGAGATTTAAGTTCGTCAGTCAAAGGAGTCGTCATTCTTCAAACTTCGCGCCTTGCTCGTCAACCTTGAGCATAATCGCGCACTCAATACGCTTTTTGAAAAGGTCGCAACCATACGGATATACTCCGTTGATATCACCCGTCGCGTTGTATGCGTTTGCGGCGCAACCTCCCGAGCAATACAGCCTCGCCCAGCACTCTTCGCACTCTTTGCGAGAATAGGCGTTGCATCGTTTAAACTTGTCTCTTATATCCGTTCTCTTGACGCCCTCAAAGATATTGCCCATAAGGTAGTCAGGATTGCCGACGAATTGGTGGCACGGATAGAGGTCGCCCATCGGCGTCACCGCCATATATTCCGTTCCGCTTCCGCAACCCGAGATGCGCTTGTAGATGCAAGGTCCGCCCTCGAGGTCGAGCATATAGTGATAGAAGGTGAAAGGCTTGCCTTGCTTTCTTCTTTCAATCATCATATTCGCAAGTTTTTCGTACTCTTTGAATATGATTTGCTTGTCGTTTTCATCGAGCGCATACTTGTCCGTCGGCGGACATACGACAGGCTCCATCGAAAGTTCGTTGAACCCGAGGTCAAGCATAGTCTGAATATCGTTGGTAAAGTCCGGATTGCGATGCGTAAACGTCCCGCGCATATAGTACTTTTCGCCGTGTCTCGCCTCAACGAGTTTTTGGAACTTCGGCACGATGATATCATAACTTCCCACTCCGCCTATCGTCTTGCGGAAGTGGTCGTTGATTTCCTTTCTGCCGTCAAGCGACAAAACCACGTTGTCCATCTCGCGATTGGCAAAATCTATGACGTCGTCGTCAATCAGCATACCGTTCGTGGTGAGCGTAAAACGGAAAAGTTTGTGATGCTTCTCTTCAAGTCCCCTTGCATACGCAACGATTTGCTTTACGACGTCAAAATTCATAAGAGGTTCACCGCCGAAGAAGTCCACTTCAAGATGATATCTGTCTCCGCTGTTTTCAACGAGGAAGTCAATCGCACGTTTGCCCACTTCAAAGGACATAAGCGCACGCTCGCCGTGATATTTGCCTTGCGACGCAAAACAATACTCGCAGTTCAAGTTGCAAGTATGCGCAACGTGAAGGCAAAGCGCCTTGACGACCGTATTCCTCTTTGCGATTGCGCTGACCGACGGCTTGAACTTGTCTTCCGCAAAAAGTTTGCCTTGCGTCTTCAACTCCTCAACGTCTTCAAGGCACTCGAAAACGTCCTCTCGGGTGAGGTTTTGCTTTGAGTATTTAAAGACGAGTTCGTCCGCGATTTCGTCCGCGGATTTTTTGCCGTACAAAGATATAACGTCGTACGCAACGTCGTCAACCGAGTGGACGGACGCGCTCGCCGTGTCCACCACGATATTGTAGCCATTAAGTTTGAACTGATGAATCATAAAAATCCTTTCACAAAAAACGCCTAGAAAAATCTAGGCGATTCTTGTTGATAAACGTTGTTGCAAAGATTACTTTGCTTGTTTTTCGCACTTTTGGTTTGCTACACCGCAAGACGTTTTGCAAGCGGATTGGCAAGACGTTTGGCATTCGCCGCAGCCGCCGTTCTTTTTGCTCTCATCGAGGTCGCGAGTTTTCAAGGTAACGATTCTTTTCATAGTGTTGCTCCTTAAAATCATATTTTATGTATTTATTATAAGTATAAATATCTTCTTTGTCAATCCAAAACGAAAACTTTGTTCAAGCGCGAGGCATTTATTCTTTGACTACGCGGAGCGCATTCGGAAAGTTTTTCAAACTGCTCGACACACTCACACCGTTTGCGCGCAAGTCCTTGAGATATGCAAGAGTTTTTTCGTCTATGATTTCGCCCTTTACAACGATAGGACTGCCCGGCGGATACGCCCAAATATTCTCAGCCGACGTTTTGCCAACCGCTTCGTCAATTTTCACGCATTTAGTGTTTAAACCGTCTATTCCACACGGATTAAACACCTTTTGCGGCAAAAAGTCAAACGGAGCGGTCATTGTGTTTTGACAATTTTCGGCACACGGTTTTGCGCCGTCGTCTATATGTTTGACTGCGGACGAAAGCACGAAATACATATCTTTTGTGTCCCCCGCTCCCGTCATGGCTATCGCATAGTCTTTGCTTGCCATTTCAAGTTCTATGTCGTACTGCTCCCTGAGTTCGTCGGCAAACTCAACGCCCGAAAGATTTGTATTTGCCGTCGAAAATACAAGTTTCGTCTCGTCAACGTCAAAGACTTTTTGTTTGTCCGCGCCATGCAACACGGCTTTTGAAAAGAGTTTTATTCGCTTCAGGTCGGACAGTTCGTCGCGAAGAGCCGAGACTCGCACAGCCCATTTGTCAAGCATCTCGGGATTTTGTTTTGCGTATCTTACGCAAGCGTCTATCGAGTTCATCAAAACGTATGATGGCGAACTCGTTTCGAACATTTGCAAACTTTCGTCAAGGCGTTTTACGTCGACCCTGTCCGAGCAAACGTGCAAAAGTGCGGTCTGCGTAAGACTCGGCATTGTCTTGTGCAAACTGTTGACGACAAGATCCGCGCCAAGTTCTCTTGCGCTCTTTTTGAAGTGCGCATCGAGTCCCAAATGCGCGCCGTGCGCTTCGTCCACGAAGAGTACCGCGCCGTGCGAGTGGCAAACTTCCGCAATTTTTTTGACGTCCGACAAAACGCCCTCGTAGGTCGGACTTGTGACGACGACGAGTTTTGCGCCAGTCTTTTTCAGCATTTCGTCAACCTTTTGCGGATTTATCGAGCCGTAAAATCCAAACTCGTCAAGGTATTCCGGCAAAACGTATTCGGGCACAAGTCCCAAGATTTCAACGGCGTTATAGACGGACTTATGACAGTTCCTCGCGATGAGGACTCTGTCTCCTCGCCTTGCGAGAGTGCGAATACCTGCAAGAATCCCACAGGTGCTTCCGTTCACGAGAAAACGAGTGGCTCTCACTCTATACGCATCCGCCGCAAAGTCCATAGCGTCTTTCAGCACGCCGTTTGCGTCGTGCAGATTGTCCGTGCCGTCTATCTCGGTGACGTCAATGCGCTCTGCTCCCAAAAGATAGGCAAAGTCGGGGTTGCGCTTATGCCCTGGCATGTGAAAAGGAACGCTCTTTATGTCGTCAAGCGTGTTTTCAAGCGAGATTTCACGACCGCTGTCGTTTGGATTTTGAGTGTTTTTGTCGTCAAATTCTTTGTCCATAAGTCGATTATAACATACTTTTTAAAAATTGCTATGGAAATATGAATTTATTATGGTATAATATCAATATCAAATATGAGAAGGCGGAAAATGAAAAAAACATTTTTTAAGATGTTCGTCATATTCGTTTTGGCACTCGCGTTGACTTCGGGCGCGTTCGCTTTGGTCGGTTGCCACAAAAAGACTGCGGACGTTGACTACTCAACGGACAACGACTTTGAAGTCGAAACGAAAGAATACGTTTTCAACCCGAACGACGAGGAAGAATACAGATTCGGCGCAGTCGTATATTCTCCGCAAGGCGCAATCGCAAAATACGGCTTCGTATTCTTCGTCGGCTCTTTCATTGCGTCCGAATATTACGACTATCTTGCCACCGCTCTCGCACAACAAGGCTACGTCGTGGCGATTCCGAACGTTATGGCAAACTCCGCCTACACCTATTATGAGGAAAACACGAAAGTCGCGACTGAAAAAGTCTTCGATATGTTTAAGGACGTGAAGTTCTTCGTCGGCGGTCACTCGCAAGGAGGCGGCGCGGCTATGCGGTTTGCCGAGGAAGAAGAGTCTCATATTTTGGGCGCGGTTTTCTTTGCTCCGCTCTGCTACACCACCAACAAACAAAACCCAAACTACGATCCGTACGATCCCGAGTCTAAGCCTTGGGAGTATGACGAAGACGGCAACGTCATCGTAGTGCGCGACACGCTTGAAAACTCCACCCTTCCGACCCTCCTGCTCGAAGCGTCCAACGACCACGTGCTTACGGCGGCGCAAAAGCAAGACGCTTTGGAAAGAATGTCAAAGAACTGCACTCGCTTCGTCTTGCAAAAGGCGTCGCACATGGGCTTTTCGACTTTAAAACTCAGCCTTGCGGGAGACGGCGAAGACATAACCGACGAAGATCTTGCCACACAGCGCGGACTGACGATTGAGCGCACGCTTGCGTTCTTACGATCAGTCGTCGGCAAAAACTGACAAAACGGGAAGATAAAAATGCCAAACAATCCAACATAAAAAGCACCCAATCGGGTGCTTAATTTTTGTTTTCTTAATGATTTTTGTTTGTCGCCTCTATACTGTTATATAGATTATGTCAACAATACAAACCACACGAAGTGTGCGAACACATACTAAACACACGAAGTGTGCAAACCACACGAAGTGTGTGTCAGTCGAAGGTGACGAGGACTTTGTTGAACTTGTGCGGATACTTCACGCACTCGCCGACAAACTTCGGAAAGTCTTCGAAGTCGATCGAATGATCTATAAGTCCTTCGGTGTGGATCGCCTTGTTGGCGAGCAAGTTGATTGCCGAAGACATTTCGCCGTCGCCGTTGCATACGCCGCTCATGACGAGTTGTTTCTTCAAAATGATGTCCGTGTCAACCGGCTGCTTGGCTTTGAGAACGTAGCCTGCCAAAATGACTTGACCTTGGTTTTTGACGAGGCGGAGCGCCGTGTTGAGCGGTATACTCTCTCCCGCTATGATTGCGACTTCGCTCATTCTTCCGCCTGTGATTTGCTCCACTTTTCTCTCAAGGTCGTCAAAGGTCGGATTGAGCGTGTAGTAGATGTCCCACTTTGAAGCGAGCGCAAGTTTTTCAGCGTCCATATCTACGAGGATCGGCACGCATTGATAGTACGTCGCAAGTTGTCCGAGGATGAGCCCGAGCGTACTTGCGCCGACGATCACAACGTAGTCTCCCTTTTCGCAGTCGATTGCGGAGAAAACCTTGTTGCCCATTGCGATGTATTCCGTAAACACCGCCTCTTCGTCGCTGACGCCGTCGGGAAGCGGAAAGACGTTTTCGTATGGAACGCAAGCGAAATCTTGCAGCATACCGTCTTCGTCCACGCCCATCGTCTTGATTGTTTCAACGCCGTGCTCTTTGACGGTGAGATACGGGCTCAGCACCGCGCGCGCACCGAGTTGCAAACCGCTGTCTGCGTCAGACTCCGACACGTATGCCACCGCGGAGTGTCCGGGGATTGAAATGCGTTTTTTCTCGTCTTGGAAAAATGTCAAATCCGTTGCGGACAACGCAACTTTTGACATCTTGACCTTGACCTCGCCCGCCTTGCGCGGAACTGCGGATTCCTCAAGTTTTACGTTTTTGAGATTTTCAATATGCCATGCTCTCATAATTCTACCTTAATCATATTCTATCACTTATAGCCGATTTATGCAACATATAAATGCTTACGAAATCAAATATTGATACGGTTTTTTATCGTAGCAAAATAACAATACACGTGTATGGTTATCTGCATATCAGTCTATAATTTTGTCAACGCACGGTCGGACAAGTTGTTTTGCGTTTGCAGGCAACGGATTCGGGGCAATCTCGCTTATCACGTACTTTTGACGAGGAAAACTTTCGTCATAATAGATGACGACCTTTTTCTTTGCCCACGCGCCCTCGAGTTGCTTTGAGGTGATGTTGCACTCAAGAATCGTGTTGAAAATCGTTGGACTCATGCCGACGTACACCTCGTCGCACTTGTGCGCAAGCACGAAGTCAAGAATTTCGTCACGGAGCGTAAACGCCACTTGAAGATTGCTGACGGTGTATCCTCCATGACAATGCGCACAAGGTTGCAAGAGATAGCCGTCAAGCGGAAGACGAGTTTTTTTCCTCGTAAGTTCCACGAGCCCGAGCGGCGTCATGCCGACTGTGGACGTCTTGAGCCTATCGTTTTTGAGCGCGTCTTTAAGCGTCTCGATGACAGCCTCTTTGTGTTCTTCGTTTTGCATATCGATGAAGTCGATGACGACGATACCGCTGATATTGCGCAGTCTCAACTGCTTGGCAATGCACTTTGCGGCGGCGATATTCGTCTTAAAGACCGTATCTTCAAGATCGCGGCGCCCGGCGAACTTGCCGGTGTTGACGTCGATGACTGTGAGCGCCTCCGTCTTGTCGATGACGATATACGCGCCGTTTTCAAGATGCACGGTACGAGAGCAGAGCGCGTTGATTTGAGAGGTGACGTTGAAGTGCGCCATAATATTTCGCTCGCCTTTGTACACTTCGATCTTGGCTCCGCCGACTCTGCCTTCAAAGGATTTGGCGACGCCTTCGTCGTTGACGACGACTCTGTCAACCCCCTCGCCGAGCGTGTCTCTGAACGCTCTGTCAAAGAGGTCGCCCTCCTCGTAAACGACCGACTTCTCGTTTGCCTTTTTGAAGTCTTGTTGCACTCTGTCCCAAAGTTCTAAAAGTTGCTGAGCCTCGCACTTGATCTCTTCGTCCGTTGCCTTGTCAGCGGCGGAACGGATGATAAAACCGTTGCCGGCGGGGCAAAACGACGACACGAGTTGCTCAAGATATTCGCGCCTTTTTGAACACTCAATTCTTCTCGACACGCCGATGAACTCGGAATTCGGGAGCAAAACGAGGTAGTAGCCCGGCAGCGTAATGTCCGTCGTAAGTCTCGCGCCCTTGGTGCCGAACTGGTCTTTGACGACTTGGCACATAATCGTATCGCCCGGCGACACGTTGAGTTTTTTCTTTGGAAGAGCGACTTGAAGACCTTTGCTGTCGACGAGAGTTTCGCCGACGTACAAAAAACCGTTGCGCTCAAGTCCGATATTGACGAAAGCCGCTTCCATACCCGAAAGCACGTTTTCGACTTTGCCTTTGTAAATATTGCCTACGATTCCTCTGACCGACGCCTTTTCTATGGAAAACTCGATGAGTTCGCCGTCTTCAACGAGCGCTGCTCGCGTGCAATATGGCGTATAGTCAAGAATGAGTTGTTTCATGATGATTGTCCTTTGATTTATTGATATTTCACAACAAATATTTTATCTCATCAATTTTAAGCGTTGAACGCCTTGTTGTGAAATTTTTATCGTTTTTGTCTATAACGTTATAGCGTATTCAGGACGTCGTCGACGTCTACGTATGCTCCGTCTATCAAGAAAAATTGTCTGATCTTCAAAACGTCCGTCGCGCACATATTCGATGAAAACCTTGCATTCAATTCGTCCACAAGCCTGTCGGGGCGCAAATTCGTATTGCCGGTGGCAAGTCTAAGACAAAGTTTGCCGTCCTCGTCGATCACGTCGTAGATTTTGCTTCCGACGTCCTCTTCGACGATTTCGCCTTTTTTCTTGTAGGAGATTTTAAATCCGTCGCTCAAGTCGATTTTTGCATAAGGAACGGGAAAGACGTAGTCCGCGCATACGACCTTGCCTTGAAGGTTAGGGTTCTTTTCACACTTGAAAAAGCCGCTTGCTCTCAATCCATCTTGACAGGCTGAGTTGTATCTTTGAAGCACCTCTTCTCCCGACATATCCGTGTCGAGCGCAAGATATTCCGCGGACGAGCTTACGCCGAGCGCCAAAGGCGCGGAAAAATACAAGAGCGGGTGCGGAGAAAAGCCGTTTGAAAACTTAACGGTTATTCCCGCCCTGCGTATCGTCCTCTCCGTGTGTTTTAAAAGGTCGATATGAGATATAAAGCGCGCGCGCCCTGACTTTTCGTATTTTAACACAATCATATCGTGCACCTTCCGAGTTTGTTTGCGCCACAGCCGTTGCAACCTTCTCTGCAATTCTTCGTGGTGATCGCTTGATACGCAAGGTGGCGTTGGTTCTTCATATACTGCTTGCTTACGCCCATATCGATGAAGTCCCACGGCAAGACCTTGTCTTCGTCGATTTCTTTTACGTAGTCTTCCATTTTGAGTCCGCAATCCGAAAACGCCCGTTGCCATACGTCCCACTTGAAGTGTTCCGACCAACAATCGAACTTCGCGCCGAGAGCGTATGCGCGCTCAATCACCTTCGACAACTTTTCGTCCCCTCTTGCAAGCGCGCCCTCGAGCACGGAAGTCTCCGCTCCGTGATATGAAAAACTCACGCCTTTGACGGCTCTTAAGCCCTCTCTCAAATGCGTTTGACGACGGTGCATCTCTTCAAGCGAAATCTGCTCTTCCCATTGGAACGGGGTGCTTGGCTTTGGAATAAACACCGCGCAACTGACTGAGATATTGAGTCCGCGCTTATGCCTCTTTTGATAGTATAACCACTTTAGTTTTTTGCAAATCTCGACGATGCCGTCAAGGTCCTCGTCCGTCTCGGTTGGAAGTCCGAGCATAAAGTATAGTTTTATGCTCTCGTATCCCGCCTCGAAGGCTATCGCGATCTTTTCGATTTCTTCCTCGCTGACGTTCTTGTTGATGACGTCTCTTAATCTTTGCGTACCCGCTTCAGGGGCAAAAGTGAGAGAATTTTTCTTGGCGTCCTTCGCCATCTCCGGCTTAAAACTGCTGATTCTCAAACTCGGCAAGGACAAATTGACGTTTTTCTCCTTGCAAAACACCGACAATCCCTCTTCAAGCGCTTCGAGTCCCGTGTAGTCGCTCGTTGAAAGCGAACAAAGCGAAATCTCGTCAAAGCCCGCCGACTCCACCATTTCTTTTGCAAGTCCTACGCAACGCTCCGCGCTGCGCTCTCTGATGGGTCTATACCAAAATCCCGCTTGACAAAACCTGCATCCGCTTGCGCAACCGCGGTAGAGTTCCACGGTCGCTCTGTCGTGCACCGCCTCGATGTTCGGCACGATCGGGCGAGTCGGATACGGAGCGTTTTCAAAATCTTTGACGACCGCTTTGACGACCTTTTCGCCCTCTTTATGAAGGGACGGCACGTACGCGCCCTGCACTCCCTTGATTTTTTCAAGGATTTGCACCTTTGAAAGCCCTTGCTTTCTGCCCTCTGACACGATTTTCAGTATGTCGAGGTCGGCATCCTCCCCCTCTCCGCACACGATTACATCAAAGAAGTCCGCAAACGGCGCGGGATTTACAGAACAAGGACCGCCCGCAAGCATAATCGGATAGGAATCGTCCCTGTCTTTTGCGCGGAACGGAATGCCCGCAAGATCGAACATATAAAGCACGTTGGTATAGAGGAGTTCAAAGCCGACGGAAAATCCGACGACGGTAAAATCCTTGAGAGGTTTTCTCGTCTCAAGCGAAAAAAGCGGGATCGAGTTCTTGCGCATCTCGTCCGCCATATCCGGCCAGGGCGCATAGCACCTCTCCGCCACAAAATTCGGCTCTTTGTTGATTATATCGTAAAGTATGGCAACCCCCAAGTTGCTCATGCCGATTTCGTACACTTCCGGAAAGCAAAAACACATATCAGCCTCGCGGGGTTTCGACATATCGGGAGTGTTCCACTCTCCGCCTACATACCTTGCGGGCTTTTCAACGTTCAATAATATTTTTGCGAGTTTTTCGTCGATTTCGCTCATTGCATCACCAAACAAGCGGCGCCGACGATACCTGCGTCGTTTTTGAGCGTCGCCGCCACGACTCTTATCTTTGGCGAATACTCCGCGCCGTATACGTTTCTCGAGACGTATCTCTGAAGCGGTTTTATGATTGCGTCGCCCTGATACGATATGCCACCGCCGATAATAAGCACTTCGGGGTAGAAAATATTGGCAAAATTGACAAGCCCGATCCCGACGTATTTAAGATATTTTTTGACGACGCCCTCGGCGACCTTGTCGCCTGCGTCCTTACAGTCAAACACGAGTTTTCCGCTCAAACCCTCGGCTGCCGCTCTCTTTGCGAGGAGGCTTTCGGGGTGCTTTATGGTTGCGACGCGCGCTTGATTCATGAGTGCGGTTGCCGAAGCGTACGCTTCAAGATGTCCCCTTCCCCCGCATCCGCAAGTCGCTCCGCCGAGATTTATGGTGATATGACCGCCTTCCGCACCTGCGGAGCGGTTGCCCGTAAGCAGTTTGCCGTCCACGACGATACCCGTGCCGACACCCGTGCCGAGAGTCATCATGACCGAGTTTTTCGCGCCTTTGCCCGCGCCGAAAAGCGTCTCGCCAAGCGCGGCGCAGTTTGCGTCGTTGGAAACTTTTACGTTTGCAATCCCCGTAAATTCGGCGACGAGTTTTGTGATCGGCGTATTCTTGAAATTGATGTTGCAAGAATACCTGATCGTGCCTTTTTCGTCGTACACGGAACCCGGCGAGCCTATACCTATGCCCGCGATTTCGTCTTTTGATATGCCGTTTTCGTCAAGGAGCGAAAGAACGAGATTTGCAATATCTCTTACGATTTCAACGTCCGCGCCGTCCGGATTCGTCTCTATGACCTTTTTGCATAGTATACTTCCGTCACCTTCAACGATCCCGGCTTTTATACTCATACCGCCAATGTCAACACCTACGTATTTCATAAATCCGCCTCTATATTTATTCTAAAGTATTTTATAACAAATATATATAAAAGTCAAACGCAAAAACACAGCGAAAAAACCGCGAGCACCCTCGCGGCAGCGGGTTAGATTGCCGTTTCACCGCCGTTTCACGAGACGGAGCAATCTTTTGGACGGGTTAGACTGCCGAAAATATTTTTTTGAAATTTCGTTTTGCGGTTTTTTACGACCTTCGTCGCCTCTGATTATCATAGCGTAAGTGCTTGAAAGTCTATGCTCTTTTGCAAGCGTCTCAAGTCCCTCCTCGTCGAGCGTCGCAACCACGGAGCCTCTTTCGTCGACGATTTGAAAGGTCGTTTCATACGTTCTGCCGACCTTGTGAAAAAATCTGACGAGCGGTACGTTTTCAGAGATTTTCACGATTCTCTTTTCAACGCCCAAGCCGTAGTTTTTCGATTGCGCGTCAAGTACGCTGAGATACGTCTCGTCCCTCGTCCCGAACGCCGCTCCGTAGAACAAAAACACCGCCATAATGCCAAGCGAAAAATTGACTTTGAAAAACAGCGAAACTATAAAGAGAGCAAGAAGGCAAAAACTCAAAGCCACGCCGAACGCTCTCAGCCACTTTATGCATCTCAACTTGTTTTTGCAAAGCGCGAGCAGGGCTCTCGCGCCGTCGAGCGGATATACGGGCAAGAGGTTGAAAAGTCCGAGGGATAGGTTGAAAAAAACAAGCGGTCTCGTCACGCCGTATACGGAAGGGCAAAGCCACCACACGCCAAGGATGATGATTGCAAAAACGAAATTGGCAAAAGGTCCCGCAAGACCTATGACGACGCCGGACGTTTTGTCAAAGCGTTCCTCCGTCGACATCACCGCGCCATACGGCATGAGAAGAAGAGACTTCATGACGTAGCCGCGCAGTCTTCCCATAGCGATATGCCCCGCCTCGTGCGCAATGAGAGCAAGCGTAAAAAGCGCAAAATCGATCCCTTGTCCAAGCAGTATGCAAACGCAAACAAATGCAAAAAACAAGGGATTAACTTTGATTTTCATTATTATAAAATGCCGATTGCGTAATTTGAAATCATTCTGCTGATTGCGTCAACCGCGTCCGTCATGCGAAACAAATTGGCAAAGAGAAATCCAAGAGACACGAAGACTCCGATGGCAACCGGGATGATCGCAAGATCGAGTGCGTCAAGCCCAAAATTTCTTCTTTGCTTCTTCGCCGAGACTTTGCTTTCGACAAATTCGTTTTCGGATACTGTCACGTCAAGTTTTTTGGTTTCATCAAATTCCATAGTTCACCTCACCGTAAAACATATTGCCTTGAGATGAAAATTATGACTAAAAACGATTTTTAAAACTCATTTTTTCATAGTCGTTTCAAAGCGGTTTATTCTGCTTGCTTGCGCGGTGACAGAGACGGAATATTTGCCGTCCTCGCCTTGTTCCACATTGATTTGCACCTCGCCCGTCAAGTCGAAATAATCTCCGACTATATGCGTTATATCCGTCTTAAAAGCAGTCATAAAACCATCGTCGAGCGATAGTTTGTCATGCGTCAGCATATCTCTGAGTCTCTTTGAAATCTGCGTCTTGAGCGTCATCTTCTCCACCACCTCTTTTGCATTGGCGCAGAATAACTCAAGCCCTCTTCAAGATTGTTCGAGAGCATAGAAAACGCCCTTGTCGACGGTGACGCCTCCGCACTTTTGCCGAGTTGTTGCATAAGCCCAACGAGGTCGTCGTCGGGGATCACGCCTATCAGTTTTGCGCCGAGCAATTTTGCGATCTCTTCAGCGGTCAAAGACTCGCCTTTGCGCACGAGGTCGTGTCGCACTCTGTTGACGACGAGCGAAACGTCTTTTAAACGATATGTGTCAAGCAGTCTCAACACCTTGTCGGCGTCTCTGATGGCGGAAGCGGAAGGCGTTGTGACGACGATCGCCTCGTTTGCCGAAGACACCGCCCTGTGAAATCCGTGCTCGATCCCCGCGGGACAGTCTATAAGCAAAAAGTCAAAAGCGTCCGCAAGGCTGTCGACAATCCCTCGAAAAGCCTGTGCCGACACGTCATCTTGAAGATTCGAGGACGGCAAGATCCGCATATCCGTCTCGACGTCTCTGACAAGCGCTTGAAAAGGTCTGCACCTGCCCAAAAGCACGTCGCCCATATCGTAAACCACCCTCGACTCTATGCCCGTCGCGACGTCCAAATTGTTGAGTCCGACGTCGCCGTCAAGCGCGCACACCCTATATCCGTCCTTTGCAAGCCTTCTGCCGAGCGTTGCCGTTACCGTCGTCTTGCCAACTCCGCCCTTGCCTGATGTTATAACGATTTTTCTCATAACGTAATTTTAAAAAATATATGAGAAACAATAATAATTGAAAATGTAAAAAAATAAAGAATATTGTTAATTTGTTGAAAATCTGTGTGATTTGGGAATACAAATAATATTAAAACTCGTCTGTTTGGATGAAGAGCGCACTCTTCGAGTGTTTTTTGTATTCGTGCGAGTTGAAAAACCGCGTAAGCGGGATGAAATGCGCAGGGACTTTGCGCCTATATTTTTTGCATAATAAAAACCGCGATATTTGGATGAGATGCAAGGAAGGGTGCCTTCTTTTGCGAAGGCGCGTACATAGGCGTACGTAACTGAACAAAAAAGGCGACCTGACAAAGCAGGCCGCCATATAGCGCGGTTTTTCAGGCAAGTTTTACGCCCAACATATCGGAAAGAAGATCCTTATTGTCAAAAAACTTTGCGCCGCCGATTGCAACTGCGTTTTCGATGTCTTCGAGCGGTGTGACAGGAAGTTCGAGCGCTTGCTCGATGTAGTCGACGATGCCCGGAATATGCAATGACCCGCCCGAAATGAATATGCCTTTGCGCAAGATTTCCGCGGAGAGTTCGGGAGGCGTTTGATGAAGCACGGACATAATGACTTCGATGAGGTCGTCAACGAGCGGGATGACCGCGTTGCGCATAGCCTCCGCCGTCACGAAGAGAGAGCGAGGCGTGCCGTCCTTTCCGCCGCCGCTTACCGCATAACTGCCCTCGTCGTTGAGATAGAATGAGAGCGCGGCTTTTTTAAGTTTTTCCATAGTAAAGTCGCCGATTTTGATGCCGTAGCTTTGATAGAAGTCGTCGATTATCGCGTTGTTGAAAGCGTCGCCCGCGATATTTACGGAGCAACCCGTCGCAATGCCGTGATTGGTGACCGCCGCAATCTCCGTCTTGCCTCCGCCGATGTCGACGAAAAGCCCACCAACGCTGCCCGTATATGCAAGAAGCGAAAGAGGAGACTCGACGAGAGTCACTTCGCTCATTCCCGCTTTAAGACAGCATTTTTCGACCACGCGTCTGTCCGAATTCAAAGACGACGAGCAGATTGACACGATTGCCTTCACTCTCGGTTTTATCAGAGTTTGCGGGATTATGCGCGCAAGAAAGTTTTGAAGAAGCATAGTCGCCATCTCCTCGTCGACGATTATACCTTCTTTGATGGGAGAGATTATTTTTGCCCCGCCGAGCGAGCCGTTCATGATGCTCTCCGCTCTATACCCCGCCTCGCGAATTTCAAACTTATTGCGGTTTTTCGTGGCGATGGCGATCGCGGGCTCGCGAAGCACGAGTCCGATGCCCTTTTGGTATATCGTGATAAATTTGCTGCCGAGATCGACAGAGATTTCAATGGATGCCATGGTACACTCCGAATTTTTGGAGGGCTTCGGAGAGCTTTTCTCTTGGAAGTCCAACTATATTTGAATAACTGCCCTTGTATTCTTCAACGACGAAATCGTCTTGAATGCCGTACGCTCCCGCCTTGTCGAGAGGCTTGTACTCGTCGACGTACTTTTCGATTTGAGCCTTTGAGAGAGATTTGAGCTTAACTTTTGACTTTTCCGCAAAAGTCTCCGCCTTGCCGAGATACGAGACGGTGACGCCCGTGTAAACTTCGTGCCACTCTCCGCAAAGTTCTTCAAGCATTGCGATTGCTTTTTCTCTCGTCAAAGGTTTTGAATATCTCTTGTCGCCTTTGATGACGATCGTGTCGGCGGCGATGACGACCGCGGAATCGTCTTGCACCCTGCGGGCTTTTTCTTGAGACAATTTCTTCACGAGTTTTTGCGGACTTGTTTCAAAAACGGTATGCTCATCAAAATTCGGCGCTACGACGTCAAACGTCAAGCCCATTTTTGTCAAAATTTCTTTACGCCTCGGAGACGTGGACGCGAGGATAAATCTTGGTGAATCGTTCATAGTATGTTCCTTTGTAAAACTTTTATATTTTCATAATATTTCGAGGTTTTTGCCAAATACGTTCTTAAAGTCTGCCGAAGCGCTCATGGCGTCCTTGACTTCGAGAGAGCAATCTCTTCCGTCTTCCGTCTCCGTCTTGACGATGACGCTGTCGCCCAAAACGTCGCAACTGATGCCCGTGATGACTCCGCTCATACTGCGGTCAAAACTCTCCGCGATGCGAAGTATTACGCTGAGTTTTTTGATTGCTTCAACGTCTTCGAGCGTGAGAATATCCTTGTATTTTATGAGGTCTTCCTTTGCAAACTCAACCTTTCTGTGTCCGGACGCGACGAAGGACGCCACTATGATGTCCTTGTGCGGTACGCCGTAGAGGTTTGAGTTTAAGATGATATAACTCGAATGGAGTTGGTGATTGTAATATTTGATTCGCATACCGCTGTCGTGCAAGAGCGCGGCGATCTTCAAAACTCTCACGTACATTCTCGACATTTTGTGGAGAACTCTGAGTTGCTTGAAGAGTTGAATCGAAAGATTGTAGACGTGTTCGGCGTGTTCGACGTTGATGTCAAAATATTTCATTTGCGTGTAAAGAGAGTGCCCGAGCACGTCGCTTAGAGGTCTCTCGTTTACGCTTGGCACGGCATATCTGAACATCGCGCCCTCGCGAAGACCGCAACCGCTGATCGTGATCTTTGAAAACTCGAAGCGAGAAAGCACGGCTTTCATTTCGGCAAGCGCGCTTGGGAAGATATCCGCGCGTCCGCTTGACAAGCCTTTAATCTTCATCGTGCTGTCGAGGTCGAGTTTCTTTATGGTGTTGTAGATATTGTCAAACTCGCCCATCGAGAGTTCGTAGTTGTGCGTCATATTGAAAGGATATTTCCTTATCATTCGGCTGATTCTGCCGAGATTTCTGAAAGATCCGCCGACGCCGACGAACGCCGCGTCAGGCTCCACTTGATCGAGCCAAGTGACTTTGTCGAGTTGCTCGCCGATGAACTCCTCGATCTTCTTTGCTCTCTCTTGAGGCTCTGCGCCGTCGTTTTTGAAGAGATCGGTGAGAGTGACCGCGCCGAAAGGCAAGGACTCGAAGTGAATGAGATTGCGACGGTTATAATAGATAAGGTTGGTTGAACCGCCGCCCATTTCCATAATGAGTCCCTTTGGAATGTCCATAGAGTTGATGACGCCTTGATACACGAGCATCGCTTGTTCTTCGACGCTCAAAACTTTGATTTTGATGCCGCAAGTCATGGCGACTTCGTCGAGAAAACTCTTTTGGTTTTTCGCGCGTCTGACCGCCGCCGTTGCGTACGCAAAAATCTTGTCAACGTGGTTTGCATCGCACAAGCGACGGAACATTGTAAGCGTTTTTATTGTCTGTGCGATTCTTTGCGGTTTGATAAAACCGTCCCAATCAAGATCTTGCCCGAGGCGTACCGTTTCTTTGAGTTCATCAAAGACGACGAAATAGCCTCCGTCAAGCACGTTGACGAGAACGAGTCGTGCAGAGTTTGATCCGAGGTCGATAATTGCGATTTTTTCCATAAATATACTCCTATTGGCTTTCGCCTTGCCCCTTGCTACTTTTTAGGGCAACTTAGATTTTTAATGTGGCAATTCAAACTTGAGGTCTAAAGAGAACATTTGCTCTCCGCCTTGTTTAAACTGCTGTTATTTTCAGTCTAAGACACATAAAACCGTGTCCGACTTTATAACGGGTCGATTTATAACGGGTCGATTTATAACGGGTCGAAGACCCCCGTCAATCGAGTTTTTTGATACACTTTGCCGGGCACTTGTCGGCGCAGAGTCCGCAACCTATGCACTTTGAATAATCGATGTGCGGGAGATTGTTCTCCATCGTGATTGCACCTGCCGGGCAATTCTTTGCGCAAAGTCCACAGCCGAGACAGCCCACTTTGCATATTGCTTTGACGTCTTTTGCGCCACGCAAACAGTTGGAGCAAGCGACGTACACCTTTGCAGATGCAGGAATGCGCTTCGTAAGAGACTTTGGACAAGCGGTCAAACACTTTCCGCAAGTGATGCACTTGTCGTTGTCAACGATTGCCACGCCTTCCATACCGACTTCTATTGCGTGCGTCGGGCAGGCGTCCGTGCAAGAGCCCATACCGAGACAACCCCATTGACATTGTTTTCTGCCACCTGCGAGAAGTTCCATACTACGACAGTCGCCGTAGCCCATATACTCGTATTTATCAACGGCGTTGTTGCCACCGTTGCAAGCGACGACGATACGCGTGGCTTCCGCATTGACGGAAACGCCCATAATCTCGCCGATCGCCTTTTTGTTTTCAGCGGAAGTCGCATTGCAAAGATTGACGTCCGCTTTGCCTTCAACAACAGCCTTTGCAAAGGCGTCGCAGCCCGCGTAGCCGCAACCGCCGCAGTTTGCGCCCGAGAGTTTAGAGCGAACTTGCCCTATTCTTTCATCCTCTTTGACGGCGAGTTTTTTCCCGCAGAAAGCGAGGATCAAGCCGAACACGAGAGCCAGCACGAAGAGGACTATCGTTGACCAAAGTATCGTCATTGGATTAACGTCACAAAGAATCATAATCTCACCTCCTCAGCCCAAGAGTCCGCCGAACGCGACGAACGCCATGCTCATGATACTTGCCGTGATGAGCGTGATCGGGAATCCTCTAAACGGCTTCGGAACGAGTTCCAGATCCATACGCTCGCGGATACCCGCAAGCAAGAGTATCGCGATGGTAAAGCCCGCACCGCTGAACACGCCGTTTAAGAAGGATTGCAAGAGACTTGCCGCTCCCACGACTCCGTAAGTGCTGATGTTGAGAATCGCAACGCCAAGCACAGCGCAGTTGGTCGTGATGAGAGGAAGATATACGCCGAGTGCCGAATAGAGTGCCGGCATAAAGCGTTTTAAGACCATCTCAATGATTTGAACGAGCGCCGCGATAACGAGAATGAACGCTATCGTTTGCAAATATTCAATTCCCGCAAGCACGAGCAACTTTTGGATGAGCCAAGTGAAAATGCTCGCCACACCCATAACGAAGATGACCGCAAGCCCCATACCGAGCGCCGTATCCGTCTTTTTGGACACGCCGAGGAACGGGCAGATGCCGAGGAATTGACAGAGGACAAAGTTGTTGACGAACATCGCGCCGATTATCAATAAGAAGTATTGCATATCACTTTTCCTCCTTTACAGTTTCTTGAGGGACGCCGTGTTCGCCCTCCACCGCTTTTGCAACTTCAAAAGCGCGTTTCAATTTTTCTTCGTGTTCCTTGTCCTTCTTCTCTTTGTTCTTTTGACCGATATAGTTGATGAGAGCCATAAGAAGACCGAGCGTCAAGAAACCGCCTGCAGGAAGCACGAATACTCCGAGCGAGTAGTCAGGAAGATTGCCGAGCGTGATGCCGAACTCAAGTGAGCCGAGCGACCCTTTGAAGATGGTGCCCGCGCCGATGAGTTCTCTGACGAATCCGATGACTGTGAGCGCGCAGGTGAAACCGAGTCCCATGCCGAGTCCGTCGAGAATGCTGTCGCCGACCTTGTTCATCGAAGCAAACGCTTCCGCACGAGCGAGTATGATACAGTTGACGACGATGAGCGGCAGGTATATACCGAGCGCGCTATAAAGCGTCGGGACGAACTTTTTGAGCAACATCTCGAGCATAGTGACGAAAGTCGCTATGATGAGAACGTACGCAGGGATTCTGACCTTGTCAGGAATAATCTTGCGGAGCAACGACACGAGCGCGTTGGAGCAGATGAGGACGACCATTGCGGCAAGTCCCATGCCGATACCATTGAACGCGGACGTCGTGACCGCAAGCGTCGGGCACATACCGAGCACGAGTCTGAACGTCGGGTTGGAGGTTATAATGCCGTTTTTGACGATTGAAAGTTTGTTGTTCAAAAACTCATTTTTCATGCGTTCTCACCTCCCTTGCTAAGATATGCCGCCGCCGTGACCTTCAAGGCGTTGACGACTGCCTTTGACGTCTTTGTCGCACCGGAGATGTAGATAGGAGCGGATTTTGCGTCGCTTGCTCCCGCCTCCTTCGTTGCGTCGATATCCTTAAGCGAAAGCCCCGTATATTTGTCGAGGTTGGCTTGCTTCAAGACGTTGCCGCCGATAGAAGCCGTTTCGCCCGATTCATAAACGATGATTGAGTCAATCTTGCCGCCCTTAACGCATACGACGAACTCAACCGTGCCGTCGTAAGCACCGCTTGCCGTCACGTAGAACGCAGTCACTTCATCGCCGACTTCGTAAACGGCGTTGACTTTGCTCTTGCCGAGCGAAAGCGTCGTATAATCTGCCGTGATGTTTTCAACCGTATCCGCGGACACGCCGTATTTGTTGCCGACTTGCGACTTGATCATTTGTTCGGGATCAACGTACGTCACCCAGTTGATGACGCCGAGTAGTACGCCCGCCACCGCAGCGATAAGCACGAGTACGAGTGCGCATTTCAAAATATCGTTCAAAGGTTTCACCTTTCTCTTTTGTTTGCCACCGTTTTCAACTTGCGGAGTTTCGGATTGCTTTTCTTCCACAGGTTCAAATTCGTCTTTTATTGTCAAGGAGACTTGTTCTTCAGCCATTTTGCGCCTCCTTTTCTTCGGATTTATTCTTTTTGCCGAGGTTTTTGCACCACTCCGCAATCTTTTTGCCGTTCGTCTCCCACTTGCTCTTGACGCCGAAGTTGCGAGGCAAAATCTTTTCAAGAAGAGGCGTCACGATGTTGCCGAGGAGTATCGCGTAGGACACGCCCTCGTTCATAGAACTGTACTTCCTGAAAACAACCGTGAGGAAGCCGAGGAGAATGCCGTAGATGCAAACCGCAAGCAAGCCTTTAGGTGACGTTGAATAGTCCGTCGCCATAAAGATTGCGCCGAACATAAGACCGCCGCCCAAGAGATACGTCCAAATGTATTCTCCGACGTATCCGCTGTTTGCAAAGAATATTGCCGTAAACACGACGGTTGAGCCGATATAAAGAACCGGGATTTTCCAATCGATGACTCTGCGGACGAGAAGATACAAACCACCGATAAGCACGGCAAGAGTGCTGACTTCGCCTGCGCTTCCGCCGATACGTCCGAGGAACATATCAAGAGCATTAAGTCCCGCCGCAGGATTTGAGCCCGCTTCTATTGAGGACTTGACTGCCGCAAGAGGCGTTGCGCTCGTGATTGCGTCGGGAAGGTGTATGTTGACGACGTTTTCAAAGTACGCAAACAGATTGGTACCGTCGGACAAGTCGATCGGATTGACGAAATTCGTCATGACGCCCGCCCAGCAGAGCATAAGGAAGATACGCGCCGTGATCGCAGGGTTGGCGAAGTTTCTGCCGATACCGCCGAAAAGCATCTTGACGATGAGAATTGCAAAGAACGCACCCACCATAGGCACGTAGAACGGCACGACAGGCGGAAGATTCAAAGCAAGAATCATACCCGTGACGATTGCGGACAAATCCTTGATGGATTGCGGACGCTTGGTGATCAAATTGAAGAGCCACTCGGCAAAGAGCGCGCAGCCTACGCTCAACACCATCACGAAGAGCGGATAGAATCCGTATAGCAGGATGGCGGCGATCGTCGCAGGCAAGAGCGCGATTATCACGTCGAGCATAATCCTTTGCGTCGTATTCTTGGACGTGATGTGCGGAGATGAGGAAACTATGTATTTTGCCATATCACTTTTTCCCCCTTGCTCTGATTTCTTTCTTGGCGAGACGAATCGATTGGACGAGCGGACGTTTTGCGGGACAAATGAACGCGCAAGACCCGCATTCGATACAATTCATAACGCCGATTTTGACCGTTCTGTCAAAATCTTTATTAAGCACCGCCCTTTCGATATCTCTCGGAGAGAGTTTCATAGGACAATGCGCTATACACTTTCCGCAATTTATACATTGCGTAGGTTCGATTTCGCTGAAGAGTTTGTGCGACAAGAACAACAGACTCGACGTACCCTTTGCAGTCACGGGACGAAGATCGGCTTGAGCAAATCCCATCATAGGACCGCCGTTTATCACCTTGTTCGTCATACACTCGGGCACTTCGCCGCGGAGAGTGTCGTAAATGTATTGGAACGGGATGCCGCCTCTCACCCAATAGTTGCCTATCTTTTCAACGCCGTCGCCCGACACGGTCATCGCGCGCTTGAAGAGGGTTTCGCCTTCATAGACTGCCTTTGCGATGGAATACGCGGTGTGCGTGTTTGAAACGACGCAACCGACTTGTGCCGGAAGTCCGCCTGCGGGAACGACTCGCTTCGTCACGGCATAGATGATTTGCTTTTCCGCGCCTTGCGGGTATTTCGTCTTGAGCGGAACGATTTCCACTCCGCCGTTTGCCGCCTCTTTCATCACTTTGATGGCTTCGGGCTTGTTGTTTTCGATTGCGATATAGCCCTTTTCAACGCCGAGCGCCTTCATCAAAAGTTTCGTGCCTTCGACGACGTCCTCTGCGTGTTCGATGAAAAGCCGATAGTCGCAAGTGATGTACGGTTCGCATTCCGCGCCGTTGATGATGAGAGTGTCAACGGGATCTTTCGGTGCGAGTTTGACGTGCGTCGGGAAGGTTGCGCCTCCCATACCCACGATGCCTGCTGCCTTGACTCTGTCAAGAATTTGCTCTTTCGACGGATCTTGCAAAGGATCGAGCCTAAACGGTGTGTACTTGAAATCGTTTTCGATCTCGATATGATCCACCATTTGACCGATTGCCGTCGGAAGTTTTACGATCTTCGTCACCTTGCCCGACACGGAAGAAAAGACAGGCGCGGAAACAAAACCGCCTGCCTCTCCGACCATTTGTCCTTCCAAAACCTCGTCGCCGACGTTGACGACTGGCTTTGCGGGAGCGCCGATGTGTTGTGACAGCGAAATGTAAACTTTTTCAGGCACAGGAAAATCTTGAAGGGGACAATCCTTTGTAAGTTTGTTTGACGCGGGATGAACGCCGTGTCTAAATGTTTTGAGTGCCATAGATACTGCCTTTCAAAAAAATATTCGCGTACGCGAGTGCGTACGTGTTTGCTACTTAAACTATTATACAATAAAAAAACCTTAATGTAAATACCCAATTTTCAGATTTTTGATAATTCTCGAAATTAATGAGACGATCGCAACGCTCACCAAAAAACCGCCGAAAATCTTTTTTAAGAGGGTACCGTCGACGTTTACCGCAAGAAGCGACGAAAAAACCGACGTCAAAACGGCGGGCAAAACGACGAACAAAACTCTGCCGAATTTCACGTATCCGTTCTTTGCATGAACGAAAAGAGCCCCCGCCCCCGTCGGCAAAAAAGATATTACGTTGACCGCCTGCGCCTCTATCTGTCCCACGCCGAGAAGCAAAACGAGAAGAGGAATCGTAAGCGTTCCTCCGCCAAATCCGAGCCCGGCGAGAACACCGCCCGCCGTCCCTGCCAAAATCAACCACAGCCACCTCATAGCACGCCGTCTCCGTCGTTATTCAACTTCATGATTTTACTCCGATTCTCCTTCTGTCGCACACCAAAACACACGACTTCTTCTCTCTGTCAAACATCGAATTTTTTTGCAAATAGCCACTTTAAATCCGCATTTTGTACAAATAAAACGCGGTTTTTGTCAAAACAGCATTTTTATGCCGACGGCGAGCATAATGAAACAAAAGGCAAAGTACAGCGCGTTTTCGGGCATATATTTTAAGAGTTTTGCGCCAATTATTCCGCCCAAAAAAACGCCTGCTCCGGCAAAGAGCAACACTAAAAAATCAACCGAACCGCGCAAGATATAAGTCGTTCCGCCAACTAAGCAAAGCGGCAATACGACGAGTATAGCCGTCGCGTGCGACTGCCTCGTGCCAAGCCCCGCGACCATACTCAATACGGGCACGGCGAGCATACCTCCGCCCGCTCCGAGCAATCCGTTTGCAAAGCCTATTCCCATTCCGAATATCACCATAAGCAATGTCTTGATCGTTTTCGTTTTTTCGTTCTCTTCCGCGAACTTTTTTGAAACGTCAAAATCTTTTACGAACTTTTGCTTTTGAGCGCCGAAATATTTTGCTCCGTCAAATTGTCTTGTCGTCATTTTTTGTCCGCCTTTTCCTTTTGGACGTCGTATATTCTTGATTTAGTTTTGTTTTTTTGGTGCAAAGTATGAATTTTTGCAATTATTTTGTTGCCAAATTATTGTTTTTGTATTAAAATAACAAAGCATATTGATTTATGTATGTGCGCATACACGTGTATGCGGACGTATCTGGTCAGAAAAACGAGCAAAATAATACATCTTATACAGGTTTGATATGAACAAGAAAAAATTTGTATTCTTAGCAATTATGATGGTTTTTGTCATCGTGCTCTCATCGGCACTCTTCGTCGCTTGCAACAAAAGCAGCGACGAAGCGACTCCTTCCGAAGACGAGTCCAAATCCGAAACCATCAAGCCGACGGAAGGTCTGCTTATCTCAAACAGCGACTTCAAGGTCCTTGGCACGTCATCGGACAAATACCCTCTCACAATCACCGATTGGACGGGCGCAAGAACTTATTCTTCCGGCTCTTATCCGTCGGAAGTCGTAGCGGGCGGTATCAGTCTTGATGGCGACCTCTACAACGCCAACAAGTCCGCGTGGGGCGACGATGACGACACCATCCTCAACCTCTTGAAAGCGGGCGGAAGATATGGTGACGACGACGAAATCAAGCACGCGCTCATGATTTATATGCCGAAAAAGGCGGAGACCGAAGAGGGCGAAGCCGAAGACCTTACGCACGGACCGACGGCATACGGCTACACTTCTAAATCTTTCACGATTCAAAAGAACGGCGTTTACAAACTTTCCGTCGACGTTCTCACCTACGACATCGCCGGCGAAGAAGGTCATACGCCGGGCGCGAGAATTTACGTCTCCTCTCAAGCGAGCGCGGAGTTCTTTGCAATCGACACGAACGGCGAGTGGAAGACTTATGAAATCTACATCGAAGGCTCTTCCTCCGCAAGCACGTCCCTCACCCTTGCGCTTTCACTCGGCAAATATACGAGTTCTTATCAACAAGGTCTCACGACGGGTTATGCGTTCTTTGACAACGTAGTCCTCGAAAAACTCGACGTGGACGACGCGCAAGAGCAATTCGCCACGGCGGAAGCGGCTGAACTTTCCGGCGACGCATTCGTTCAAACGGCGACTCTCAAAGTTCCGAACGGTCGCTTCGAATACGGCACGACGACGTTCTCGTCAACCTCCGCTCCCGATAATTGGAGTTTCATCTCCGGCAACAAGACGGACGAAGATCCGGCTCCGACGTCTCTTGCATACAACGCGATCATCGACGTCAACAACTTTGCGTCTCATTCCGGCTATTCCGTTGCGTACTATTTGAAGACGGGCGAAGACGCGACGACGGCATACAAACCGTCAGACAGTCTCTCAAACATCGAGACTCTCATCACCAACTTCCCGACTCAAAGAGTCGGCTCTAAGGTATATCTTCTCTCTCAACACTTGATGACCGCTTCGTCAATCAAGTCATCAAGAACGATTACGTTTGAGAAGAACAAGACTTATGCGCTCTCAATCGACGTGTTCACCTACGACGTACACGGCGCGGGCGTCTCACTCGTCCTCACGGGCGCCGACGGCAAAGATATAGTCATCAAAGGCATCTCTTCCGCAAAATCCGACCAAGTGCTTATCGGACACAACGCAATCGACGTTGACAACAACAGCGTCGTCGTTGACAACAACGTAATCGGCGGTTCAACGGGCGCATGGACGACGTACACCTTCTACGTCACGGGCAACCAATACAAAGATTATAGCTACAATATGTCGATTTGGCTCGGCACGGACGGCACGAACAGCAACACGGCTGTCTCTTACAAGAACTACTCTTCATCGGGTTCCGCAAGCAACTCCACGACGTATAAGGCAAACGGCACGTTTGCAAACGGCTGGGTGTTCGTCGACGAACTCAGATTGAAAGAGATTGACGAAGCCGACATTCCGACGACCAACGTCGAAGTCGCGGACGAGACGCAAACTCTCGACTGTTCACTTGCGGGCAAGAGCGAATTCGTTGGCATCAGAGTCAACCTCGCTTCCGAAAACTTGTTTGAAACGGCGGCAAGCGGCAACGACCTCACGATAGGTCACGCAACCGCAGGTGCGTCTCTTGACGGCAACGGCACGACGTCCGCGGGCATTCCGAACGGCTGGGTTTCAAACTACGACACAACCGACACGACGAATCCGATCATCGCGGGCGGCGTCATCACGGACGGTCTCGTGACGATCGACACGCAAGCAAACTTCGAATCATGCGGCGGCAAGGGCGAATATCCGGGACTTCCATACGACATTCAAACCAAGACGGCATACATGATTCATGCGTCAAAGGATACTTATTACGAGATCGAATCCGCTCCGTTCACGGTGCTTGCCAACGGCTTCTATCGTCTCTCCTTCTGGGTGAAGACGGTTGACGTCAAATCAACGTCGGGTCTCTACGTCTATCTCTTGAACGCGGACGACGAAACCCTCTCCTCTTTCACGAAAATCAACACGAAAGACCTTGACGAATACACGAACGATTGGTGCGAACTCACCTTCATCGTCAGAGGCAAACTCGACGCAAACGAAGATATGCGCTTGAAATTCACGCTCGGCACGGGCAACCGTTGGGCTGAATCCACCCTCACAAGCGGTGCGGCATTCGTATCGAATATGTGCCTTGCGCCTATCACCTACTCCACGTTCAACGGCACGACGACGGGCACATACGTCAAGTCCGTCGACAGAACCTCGTCTACGACTTATACGTTTACAAACGGCAGTTTCGACGAGTACGATCTCACGGATGACAAACTCGAAGACGGCAAGGCGCTTAAAGACCAACAAGTCCTCGCTCAACCGAAGAGTTGGACGATAAGCGACGCAACGCTTGACGCAAACACAAGTGCTTCAAACCTCTTGGCAGGCGTGCTTGAACTCGAAAACGAATCGAACAACCTCTACTTCAATCACAGCGCGCAAACTTCCGCCGTGTTCGGCGGCGTCGTAGCGGATAGCGTGTTTGACGCATTCTACGGCGACGAAAGCGCGGACGAATATCTCTCTAGCGCAAACTTCGACACGATCGGCGGTCCATACGTCCTCGCAATCGGCAGCAAGACCGCAACTGACAAATACGCAGTCGGTTATGCTTCCTCAAAGTTCAATCTCTCCTCCAACGCGATCTACGCAATCAGCGTGTACGTGAAGGGCGAGGGCGCTGAAAAAGCGAGCGTATACCTCACAGGCGAAGCGCCAAGCGCGATCGAAGACAGTATGTTCCTCATCACTTCTCCGTCAAACGACTGGACGAAGTACACCTTCTACGTTGAAGTCGGTCAAACGAGCGTATCTTTAAATCTCAACGTATGGCTCGGCTACAACAACTCATATGTTGACCTTGACAGCGCGGATGACGCAAAATCCGCCGGCGTCGTATTCTTCGACAACGTCGTGAGAAAGACGGTCACAAAGGACGACCTCGCAGATGCAAAAGAAGAGATTGAAGCCGGTTCAACCTACAAGAAGGTTATCTCCTTCATGACGGACAGTTTTGATTCGCTCTCCGAAACGGTTGAATCAAGAGCAACTCTCACCTCTCCATACAATTGGTCAGGTGCGGCAGGCACGAATCAATCCTCAAGCAACACGAAGTCGGGCATCTTGTACGCCGACACTCAATACCTCCCCGCACCGAACACCGTAAACGGCACGGACTACGTCAGCATTCTCGGCAAGGCTTATACGGTTGACGACGTAATTCTCACCGCAAGCGAAGAGGAAGAGATCAGATCTCACTACGACGATCCTGAAGCAAGCGCGGCGGAAATCGAAGCGGACTTGCTCGCTCTCAAAGAACAAAAACTCGTCGCCCTCAAAGAAGCCAACTGGTTCCCTGTCAGCGAACTCGGCGCGCACAGCGGCAAGAACCTCCTCATCATCAACAATATGAAGGCTTCCGCTTACACCTACACGAGTTCTTCGCT
>Ga0256405_10004044_pt1 | contig 28519 bp, 23 predicted proteins | sample RumenRJG_02DNA_FD_189096 | JGI IMG/M metagenome (GOLD analysis project Ga0256405, IMG submission 189096) | Bovine rumen microbial communities from Lethbridge, Alberta, Canada - RJG_02 | ecosystem: Host-associated > Mammals > Digestive system > Stomach > Rumen | place: Canada: Alberta... | reverse complement strand
TGGGACCATTCCTTGTCGCCTCTGTTTTAATGCTCGTTAGCGCTATTGTCTTATTCATCCTTGTTAAAGAAAACAAGATTAGAGATGAAATGAAAGATGAATTAGCAAGAGGTGAAGCCGTTAGTGAAACCGCAGATAAAGTTGATGATGATAAGCCATTAAGTAAAGCTAATAAGATTATGTTATTCCTTATCTTAGGCGCCGAATTCTTCTGGTTTATGGCGGATAATGGTATTTCCACATTCCTTAATAACTATGTTATTTATGGTACGCAGTCTGAATCTACGAGCACAATGATCTTAACCATCTTAGGTGGTGTTGGTAGTGTCGCTGGTTTTGCAGTCGGTGGTATTATAGCTAGTAAGATTGGTCGTAAGTGGACATTATTTGGTGGCTTAGGATTAGCGTTATTCTGTTATGCCATATGGGCCGTCTTAACGTTTGCGATTGGTTTGCCAGAAGGTTCTATCCCAGTTTGGTTATATATCATTTGGTTAATTAAAGGCTTTGGTATGTCCTTAGTCCACGTTAACTCCTTCCCAATGGTTGTTGAATTATGTAATAGTAAGAAAATCGGTAGATTCACTGGTTACTACTACGCTGCTAGTATGGCCGCGCAAACAATCACCCCAATTGCCCTAGGTTCATTATTATTCATTGATGGCTTTGACTGGAGATTCTTACCAGTGTATGCTGGTGTCTGTATTGTTATCTCCTTAGTGGTTTTCTTCTTTGTGAAGAACGTTAAGACCACAAAGACAACATTTACAAAAGGTTTAGAAGCTTTAGGAGAAGTTGAAGATTAATCAAATATGAAACCATTATGTATCGCGCATCGTGGTAAGCACGATAAATACTTTGAAAATACATTAAATGCCTTTAAAGAAGCGGGAAAAGGTGAATTCTTTGGTATTGAAACTGATATTCATTTAACCAAAGATAACTATTGGGTTGTCCACCATGACCCAGACTTCTTAAGCAACGGGCAAAAATACGTCATTTCAGACATGACAAAAGACGAAGTTATCAAGTTGCACTTAGATAATGAACAAGATGATAAAGAGGCTTATATTCCGCTTTTTGAAGATTATTTAAAGATTTGTAAAGAAAGTGGTAAACGCCCTATCATTGAATTCAAACCTAAAAACCCAAAAGGCAAGTATTTAAAGAAGCTCGCCAAATATATTGATGAATATATGGGTTTAGAGAATGTTACATTCATTGCTTTCTATCCTTGGCCACTTATTAAGCTAAGAAATAAATACCACAAAAGAGTGCATCTCCAACTTCTTTTAGAAGAAGGTCACTACAAGATGCTTTACAAATGGGCAAAGTTCTTCAAAATGGATATCGATATTGAAGACAGATTATTAACACAAGATCTCGTTGATATCTTCCACAAAAAGAATCTTAAAGTTAATGTCTGGACAGTGGATGATGAGAAGATGCTTAGAAAATTAGAGGAAATGGGTGTTGATTACATCACCACGAACGTCTTCCAACAAAAAGACTAATTAAAAACAAGGCTGACTGCGTCGGCCTTTATATCGAATTCTAAAAGAAGATCCATATCTTCTATAAGCAGGGGATGAATTTGAGCATATTTATAATACCGCGTTGATTAATTTCTGGTTTAAAAGCATTGATAGAGTCTTGTTTTTATATCAATAAATTGATATAATATTATTAAGAAATAGGATGTAGGGGGATGAGATGCATTTAGCATTTATTTCCCTTTTCTTATATTTCGAAAGGCGCATTATGACTAAAACAATTAAAAGATCCTATCGTTTTAGAATCTATCCTAATCCTTCTCAAAAAGAACTAATTGAGAAGACTTTAGGTTGTTGTCGTCAAGTTTATAATGACTTCCTTTCAATGTGCATTGAATCATATGAGGCTGATAAGAGTTATACAATTAAGAAATATGATCTTATAAATCTACTACCAGAATATAAGAAAACATTCCCATATTTAAAAGAAGTTGATTCTGTTGCGCTTCAACAAACAGTTGTTCATTTATATGATGCCTATACGAATTTCTTTAAACATAATGCTGAATTCCCAAAATTTAAAAAGAAAAAGAATGATTATGGTTATACGACCATGAATATAAATAACTCTATTCGTTTCGTCGCGGATGATATCCAAATCCCCAAAGTGGGCAGAGTTAAAATCAAGCTTCATCGTTGTCTACCAGAATCATTTAAATTCACCATGGTCAATGTTTCTAGAAAAGGTAAGTACTACTATGTTTCCTTGATGGGGGAAGAAGAATACTTTGACTATGCTGAATATATTAAAGAGAAACTTGATCCAAGTAATTCCATTGGTCTAGATTTTTCCATGAAGCATTTCTTTGTAGACAGTAATGGCAATCATCTAGATATGCCAACTTATTATCAAGATTCTTTAACTAAACTTGCTAAAGAAGAAAGAAAACTCTCTCGCATGAAGAAAGATTCATCTCATTATCAAAAGCAATTGTTGAGAATCAAAAATCTCCATGAGCACATTGCTAATCAAAGAAAAGATTTCCTTCATAAAGCCTCTAGGAAGTTAGCCAACACTTATGATTATGTTTTTGTAGAGAATCTTGATTTAAAAGAGATGAGTGAGAGGAAAAACGATTTAAAGTTCGGAATAACTATTTTTGATTTAGGATATGGGACTTTCCTTAATTATCTTTCCTATAAGCTAACGTGGCTTAACAAGAAGCTTGTCAAAGTAGATAGATATTTCCCTTCTAGCCAATTATGTTCATGCTGTAACTATCGAAAAAGCGATTTAACTCTTAATCAAAGGAGTTGGGTTTGTCCAGAATGTGGAACTAGACATGACCGCGATTATAATGCAGCGATTAACATAGTAAATTGTAATCTTAAGTGCAACACTCTGAGATAGCTTCAGACATCAACTTTGATGGAGATATCCAGTTGTTACATTTCCTAGGTCTATTGTTAATCAAGTTCACTTTTTTATCAATATAAACCTGGGTATATCTGCTTAAATTATAACCTTTAGGAAAGAACTCTCTAAGAAGTCCATTTGAATTCTCGTTTGATCCTTTCTGCCAAGCACAGAATGTATCACAGAAATAAACTTCACAGTTGAGTTCTTTTTCTATTGTTTGCCAATCCGCAAATTCAGTTCCGTTGTCAGTTGTTATTGTCTTAACTAGTTCTGATGGATATTGTTTGAGATAATCTATGATTAACCTCGCAACAACATCAGCCTGACGATTAGGTGATTTGATGGCTTTATAGAATCTAGATTTTCTTTCTACAAGAGTTATAAAACAAGCTTTAGTTTTGCCTCTTCCAGATACCACCGTATCAAGTTCCCAATGTCCATAATCCGCTCGTTTAAAGATTTTCTTATCTCTTTTTCTAATAGATTTACCTTTATTAAATTTGCCTCTAGTTTCGTACCATCCGCCCTTTCCTTTTCTGCGGAGAAGTTTCTTGTTTCCGTTAATAATCGTTCCTTCATTAATCCACTTATAGATGGTTTTATAACATGGAAAACCCTGATCTTTATAAAAGGCTGCAATCTGTTCTGGAGACCAAGTTTCTTTAATTCGTTGTTCTATAATTTGAATCACTTCCAAAGGAAACTGAACAATATTATGAGCCTTTGATATTCTTTTCTCATATTTCTTTTGAGATGTCTGAGGATAATAGTTTGTATATTGATGATGCTTTGAAGTGTAGTTTCGATCTATTTCTCGTTTTATCGTAGATACATTACGTCCGATTGTCTTTGCAATTTGACGAAAGGAAACACCTTGATTATGCAAATGAGCAATACTTGTTCGCTCTTCTATGGTAAGATGAATATAGCTCATAAAAACCTCCTGTAGATAAGTGTCGCAACTATATCTTACACCAGGATTGATATGAGCCTTTATTTTTGTCTAGAAGTGTTGCACTTGAACGGTAAATTCACCAACATCAAAAAAGAAGGAATAAGAATGATCCTTAATCCTTCTAATTAATCTTAGTCTAATTAAGTTTGGATATCTTGTTAATAAAATATCCTTAACCGAGGGACTCTCGGGGATAGCCCATTGATTCTGAATTCATTAGAGTTCTTGAGTGGGAAGCCCCCATCTCCTATAAGTGGGGAAAAGTCACTATAGCTATATTTCTTTTAATAAAGAAAAATGCTATCAATGGTTTTCACTTCACATAAAAATTGCAGTTATCTTCTCTTTTAAAATCTTTTTGATATCTAGGAACGTAGATAATTGTTCCGTCTTTATTAACGATGACTGGCCATCTTTTTCTTAATGGAGTAGGAACCTTCCAGTCGATAAATAATCTTCTTAATTGTTTCTCATATCCTTTGATGAGATAAGTGTCATTTGGTTTAGCGTTTCTAATTGTGATTGGATAGTCATTTTTACTCACGTTACGGTTGCTCGTGTCACCTGTAAAATCTAAATAAAAATATTCAGTATCAAGCACACATGGTTCTTCAATTTTATAAGAGAAATCTACCTCTTTATTTTGATCCACAAATTGGAAAGAATCATAGCTTTTCACTAAGGTAAAATGATCAACATTAACGGAGATGTTGGCCTTATCAGAAAGGAAGATTTTTCTAATTTCTAAACCTTGATTTCGGCTCATAGTAAAGTTTGGTTTTAGTTCTCTTCCAAACTTCACAATAGCGTATAAGAACTCTTCATCAGTTAACCTATTATATTCTTCACATTTATTAGTGATTATTCTAGAAATCTTTTCATTAATCGCTTCGAGTTTTTTATTTTCTTGATCGATTTCATTGAGGATCTTTTCACGATCTTCTTTGTTCATTTTCTCAACTACTTCATGTCTGATTTTGTTACGCAAAAACACGTCGTCTAAATTAGTTTTATCAATTGAATATTCTACCTTATTTAAGTCGCAAAACATCAATAATTCTTGTTTGGAATAGCTAAGTAAAGGACGAATGATTTTTACGTCAAAAATGATAGGATTTTCTTTAATTCCGAAAAATTGAACCAAGTTTTGCCGCCTTTTTTGCATTAAGTAGGTTTCAATGAGGTCATCTTGATTGTGTGCGATTAAGACTGCATCAAAACCATATTTGTTCACTAAATCTTTAAAGAATGAGTAGCGGATAATTCTGCACTTTTCTTCTAAGTTATTGTTCCCCAAATATTCATCAACATCTTTAACAAATAATTGGACGTTTCTTTTAGCGCAATACGCCTCTAATTGTTGTTGTTCTAAATTGCTTTCTTCGCGGAGATGATAGTTAACATGAGCGACCGCAAAATTATAACCTTCTTCTTTAAGCATGTAGAAAAGGGCCATTGAGTCTGGACCATGAGAACAGGCTAATAAATATTTTTGGTTTTTATTAAGATTAAGCATCGCTATTTACCTTAGTTGTGAGGATCTCTTTATATGTTGGAAATTCCTTTTTAAATCTTTCAATGAAGTTAATTTCTACGATTAAAACACGGTTACCTAAATGTAGTTCTAAACGGTCTCCTTCACGGACTTCACTTGATGGTTTTGCAACACAATCGTTAATTAAAATTCGGCCACGTTCTGCGAGCTCTTTTGCGACCGTTCTTCTTTTAATTAAACCTGATAATTTTAATACGACATCTAAACGCATAATTAGTTAATTTCCTTCACTACGAAATGATTCTGTATTTCCATTAGACTCTTAAGGATGTTTTCTAGGTCATGAACCCAGTTCTTACCTTTATTAAGGACGATTCTAAAGACATTATTAGCATAACTAATTTTAACAAACGCTAAAAACGGAATTAATGCTTCAAATAAAATATTACCAATACCTTTGATATTAATATATTCATCACCTAAGTTGATTTCCACAAACTTTGCTTTATCTTGAAGTTTTAAAACATGGGCTTCTTTGGTTAATAGGTCAATACTACGTTTGGCAAATAATGATTCAACTTCTTCAGGAAGTCGACCATAGACATCTCTGGTCTTTGTTTTAATTGTTTCTAATTCAAATAAAGTTGGTGCGTGTAAAATCTCTTGATAAAGTTCAATCTTATCGCCTTCTTTAGCGTAGCTATTTGGAATATAGGCATCAATATCTAAGGTTGGATTGATTTCAACATCCTCTTCTTCAACTTTACCTTCCATCTTCTCTTTAACCGCGTCATTTAATAACTTGATATACATATCAAGACCAATAGAATCAATAAATCCCGCTTGTTCTGGACCTAAGATGTCACCAGCGCCTCTAATCATTAAGTCACGTTGAGCAATCTTATAACCACTACCGAGTTCAGTAAAGTCTTGAAGAGCTTTTAATCTCTTTTGCGCTTTTTCATTTAGGACTTTATATTCGCTGTACATTAAATAAGCATAAGCAATTCTAGAAGAGCGACCCACTCTACCTTTGATTTGATATAACTGTGATAAACCATAGTTTTCACTATCTTCAACGATAATCATATTAGCGTTAGGAACATCGATACCATTTTCAATAATGGATGTGGACACTAAAACATCAATTTCGCCTTCATAGAAGCGCATCATCACATCTTCGATATCTTCTCTATCCATTTTGCCATGTGCTACACCAATATGCACATTTGGTAAGAGCTTTTGTAATGTTGATACTCTGTTATATAAAGTGGCAATGTTGTTATGTAAGAAGAACACTTGTCCATTTCTTCCTAATTCTCTTTCGATTAATTCTTTAACAACATCTAATCTAAATGGAGTCACATATGTTTGGATTGGCATTCTATCTTGTGGAGGGGTATCAATCTTGGACATACTTCTAACACCGATTAAAGAGATTTGAAGTGTTCTAGGAATAGGAGTCGCAGATAATGTTAAGACATCAATATCTTTCTTAATTTCTTTAATTCTTTCCTTTTGCTCCACACCAAAGCGTTGTTCTTCATCAATGATTAATAAACCAAGGTTATTGAAGTGGAGATTTTTAGAAAGTAAGCGATGTGTGCCTATAATAAGGTGAGCTTTTCCTTCTTCCACAAGCTTCATATATTTAGTTTGTTGAGAGGCTTTTACTAGTCTAGAAAAGACAGCAATATCAACATCAAAGTTAGCAAAACGTTTACACGCTAGTTCGTAGTGTTGTCTGGCTAATAATGTGGTTGGACATAAAATAGCCACTTGTTTGCCAGATAGGATGGCTTTAAAAGCCGCTCTAAAGGCCACTTCAGTTTTACCAAAGCCCACATCGCCACATAATAAGCGGTCCATAGGAGCGCTACTTTCCATATCCTTTTTAATATCGTTTAAGGCTTTTTCTTGATCACGAGTTAAAGGATATTCAAATTCATTTTCAAATTCTTGTTGGAATTCATCATCTTGTTGGAAGGCAAAGCCTTGAGCTTTACTTCTTTCAACATATAGTTGCATAAGGCGTTCCGCTAAATCGTTAACTCTAGCTTTGACTTTCTTCTTAGTGTTTTCCCAGTCTTTACTATGTAAATGGCTTAATCTAGGAGCGGCACCTTCTTTACCTAAATATTTTCTAACTAATTGGAACTGTACTACTGGAACATATAAAAATTCATTGCCCCAATAAGCAATCTTTAAATAGTCCTTATGTGTGCCGTTTACTTCTAAAGTTTGAAGAGCAATAAATTGACCAATACCTTGATATTCATGAACGACATAGTCACCTGGCTCTAATTCTTCATAGCTTCTAAGAATCGTAGCTTCTTTAAATCTATTATCAAATCTTGCGGTTCTAACTTTTTCATTAAATAGTTCCGCACTTGTTAAATAGACAATCTTTTCTTCACTTAGTACAAATCCACTTGATAAGTTAATTAAAGAAATACCAACTTTACCTTCTTTTGGTAATTCAAAATCATTTACCATTTGGTATTTAATGTGCTGGAAATCTAATACTTGCTGGGCAAGATGGATATGTTCCTTATTATTTAGGGCTAAAACAATTTGATAATCATCTTTTAAATAGGAAAAGATAATATTTATCGCATCCGCTTTTTTACTAGCCTGGAATGGCACTGCTTTAACAGGGAAAGAAATGGAAGATGGAGAATCTAATAAAGATGAAGTTGTAATATGGTTATTCATATTTACTAGACGATTGATATCCTGATAGATTTCTAGTCTTGATAAGGCTTTACCGTTTTCATATAACTCATCTAAATATGTATGCGAATCTCTTTGTAACATATCATTAGAATTCTTAATCGCATTCGCGTCGATAAAGACATTCTTATAGTCCTTACAGTAATCAAAAATTGAATAATGCTCTTTGGTTAAGAATCCATAGTATTTATAGAGCTTTTCATCGACTTGTCCTTCACTCAAAATAAAGGCCAAATCATCAGCCGTGTCGCGTAATTTCTCAAAAAGTGTCAATCCAATGACTTCTCTATCTTTCTCAATATTTGCGTATAATTTATCACCACTTTTGGCTAAATCTTCGTCATTAAATAGGATATCTGACGCAGGTAAGATAGTGACTTCATCAAGCATACCAATAGATGTCTGTTTAGCGAGATCAAAATATCTCATGCTTTCAATCTCATCATCGAAGAATTCAATACGAACAGGATTATCATTGTTAACGGAGAAGATATCTAAAACATCACCACGGATGGCAAATTGTAATGATTGGTCAACTTTATTAACTAAGGCATAACCATCTTTAATAAGTTTTCTTCTAATATCCTCTAGTTGATAATGTTTACCTTTCTTTAAAGTGAATGTTCTTTCTTTAAATAATTCTGGGGAAGGTAAATACCTAGTAGCGCTTGCTAAGTTAGCGATCACAATTGGATTATCTCTATGAAGGATTTCATTTAAGACAAATAGGCGGTGGGCTGCCATTTCTTTAGATTGAGCAATAGTTTCCGCTCTAATTAGTTCATCACTTGGGAATAATAAAACATCATCTTTGCCTAAGAAAGAGACTAACGCTGAATACACTTGCTGCGCTTTATATAAATTAGAAGTTATTAAAAGGATTGGTTCTTTTTTATTTTTATAGGAAGAGGCCACTAAAAGGGCAATTCCATTATTATCATCAACGACAAAATGCCCCGATTTCCTTTGGAAGAGGGGGGTAACACTATTAGATTTTAACTTGTTAAAAAGGTTCAATTTATACCTCCTTAATTAGTTATACTTGTTCATCGCCCGATCAAAATCAGACTTGATAGCCTCCTTTAATGCACCAACAGCGTTTTCAATCGCTTCATCAATTAAAGGTTGTTCGTCTTTAAGTGGTTTTGATAACACATAGTCAACAGTGTCCCATTCACCTGGTTCACCAATACCAATACGAATTCTTTTAATCTTGTCGGTTGATAAACAATCGATAATGTTTTGCATGCCTTTATGACCACCAGAAGAACCTTCTTTTCTAATTCTAATTCTGCCTGGTTCCAAAGCCATGTCATCAAAAACAACGATGATGTCATCGATTTCAATCTTGAAATAATGAACAACTTCTTGCACCGCTGTTCCGGAGAGATTCATAAATGTTTGAGGTTTAATGAGAATGCAATCTTCGTCATAAATCTTGCCTCTGCCCATCAAGGAATGGAAAACTTCTTTATCGATATCAATCTTTGCTTGATCCGCTAAAAGGTCGATAGCCATAAAGCCCATATTATGACGAGTCTTGTCATATTTTTTTCCTGGATTTCCTAAGCCTACAATAAGTTTCATATAAATCTCGTGGTGTTATTATATCACAATGAAAGAAAAAGGCACTTTATTTACTTGACTAAATAACTCTCGTATAATTGATTAGGTATGAAAATTAAAGAATGGTTTAGAAAACTTGTGGCTGGTTTAGCCATCGGTGCAGGAGCCGCGATTCCTGGTGTTTCAGGAGCTGCTATCGCAGTCATCTTCCATGTATATGAAGATATCATTGGTGCAGTCAATAACTTTAGAAAGAAGTTTGGCTGGGCTATTAAAGTATTAATTCCAATCCTATTAGGCATTCTTGTTGCGGTAGTTGCGTGTATTATTATCTTCTCTTATGCCTTTGAATATTTAATGTTTGTTTTAATATGTGTATTTGCTGGTTTCTTAATTGGTTCTTTCCCTGGTATTACTGATGAAGTTAAAGGTGAAAAGATTACTAAGAAAAATGGCTTACTTATTGCAATAGGTGCACTATTTGTTATTGGCTTAGGCGTTTTAAATATCATTGCGGGACTTAATCATTTTTCCGTGAATGATTTATTCTTACCTCAACCAGTTTGGTGGTTATATTTATTGCTTATTCCAGTAGGCGCAGTCGCCGCAGTTGCTTTAACTGTTCCTGGTTTATCTGGTTCTTTGATTTTATTAATCTTAGGATTCTATAGACCACTTGTGGATAATGTTAAAGGCTGGGCTAGTGAAATGATTAAACAAGGTGATTTCTCACACACAGGTGCCCTATTTGGTGTTTTAGGATGCTTCGCTGTTGGTTGTTTAATCGGTGTGGTTTTAGTTTCTAAGATCATGAATATCTTATTAAAGAAATGCCGTAAAGAAACATTCTTCGTCATTATTGGTTTTATTGCTGGATCTATCTTAGTGTTATTCGCTAACTCTAATATCGTTGATTATTATCAAACATGGGCTAATCCAGAATATGGTAATAATCCAAATGTTAATATTCATCCAGTCTTACCAATGTGGTTAGAAATTATTATTGGTATTTTAGTATTAGCACTTTGTGCTTTCTTAAGTTATAGATTAGTGGTTGCTCAAAGAAAAAGAGCCCAACTAGAAGTGAAAGAAAATGAAGAACTACCTCAAGAATAAATTTTTAGAAACATATAAAATCGAACCAGAACTATATTTAAGCTGTGGCGGTCGTTTTGAAGTACTAGGTAATCATACTGACCATAATCATGGTTTATGTATTGCTGCGACTTGTTCTTTATCAATATTCGCTGCGATTAAAGCTAGAAATGATTTATTAGTTAATGTTTATAGTGAAGGATTTGGTGGCTTTTCTATTGATTTAGCATCTTTAGAAAAGAAAGAAGATGAAATTGGTAAATCATCCGCTTTAATTAGAGGTATAGCCGCTTATTTAAGTGAAATATATAAATATGGTGGCTTTGATATTTATATGAAGAGTCAGATTCCTGGTGGCGCAGGTGTATCTAGCAGCGCGGCATTTGAATTATTAGTGGCTCAAACCATCAATAAACTATTTAATGACGAACAAATACCTTTGATGACTTTATGTAAGGCTAGCCAATTTGCGGAACGTAATTATTATGGGAAGATGTGTGGCTTATTAGATCAAATAGGTGTCGCTTATGGTGGTCTAGTTTATATCGATTTTAAAGATATCAATAATCCAGTAGTTAAATCGCTTAACGTTGAATTAAATGATTATTCTTTTGTCATTGTTAATTCTGGTGGTAGCCACGCAGGATTAGACCATTTATATAAAGCAATTCCTGATGACATGTTTAAAGTTGCCCACTATTTTGGTGAAGAATATTTAAGAGACGTTGAAGAAGCCAAAATAATTGAAAATAAGCAAGACGGCATATCAAAATATGGTGAAATCGCATATCAGAGAGCCTTACATTTCTATGGTGAAAATAGACGTGTTAAAGAAGCATATGAGGCAATTAGCAATAACGATATGCAAACACTGATTAGATTAATTAATGAATCAAGAGAATCATCCACTGATTTATTACACAATATGTATGTTGATAAGATTGAAGGCTCACCATTAGAAGCTTGTGAATTAATTATGAAAGCCTCTAATAATGAAGCTGGTGTCAAGATTAATGGCGGAGGCTTTGCAGGTTCTGTTATCGCCCTTGTTCCAAATAAAGTTTTAAATAACGTTTTACTTGCCGCGAAAGAAAGATATGGCGAAGGAAACGTTCATATAGTTAATGTTAGAAATCAAATACCTTCCGAAATCAAATAAGGGGGAGTAGGTATGGAAAACAAAATAGGTCTAAGAAGATGGCTAATGTTTATATTAGCTGGTTTTGTTGGCCAATTAGCCTGGGCTATTGAGAATAACTATTTCAATGTCTATGTTTTTGACTGCACGAGTGAATATGGTTTTATTCCTGTGATGACCGCTTGTAGCGCCGCTGCAGCGACATTAACAACCCTATTAATGGGTGCGGTCAGTGATAGATTAGGTAAAAGAAAACTATTAATATCCACTGGTTATATATTATGGGGTATATCTATTATTGCTTTTGCTTTCTTAGATCCTCATTCTTCTATAACACTTGTCGCGCATAATGTCTTTTTAGCGGGTACTTTAATTGTCATTATGGACTGTGTGATGACGTTCTTTGGCAGTACGGCGAATGACACGGCATTTAATGCTTTTGTTACTGATAACACGACTGAAAAGAATAGGAGTAAAGTAGAAAGTGTCTTATCTGTTCTTCCTTTATTAGCGTTAATCGCTGTTATTGTCGTGGCAGGTATATTTGTTGACGTAGGAGATGGGGCCACTAAAAGATGGGATTTATTCTTCTATATCTTTGGTGGTATTACTCTAGTAATTGGCATTGTTTCTATCTTCTTAGCGCCTAAAGATATTACAAGCCCTAATAAAGAAGAACCTTATTTAAAAAATATTATTCATGGTTTTAGACCAAGTGTGATTAAAGCTAATCCAGTTTTATATATCACTCTTATTGCCTTTATGGTCTTTAATATTGGTTTACAAGTATTCATGCCTTACTTCATCTTATATGTGCAAAATGTATTAGGCATTGTTGACACTAACTTCACTATTAGTTTAGGTATTGTTTTATTAACTGCGAGTGCGATTACCGTTATCTTTGGTTTATTCATGGATAAGATTGGTAAGAATAAGATTATGATTCCTGCACTTATTGTGGGCGCTGTTGGAGGTATCACAGTATTTGCTATTCCGGCAGGTCAAGGAATGGGCACACAAATCGGTTTAATAATAGGTGGCATTATCTTAATGTCTGGTTATTTGATTAGTACCGCAGTATTAGGGGCTAAAGTTAGAGACTATACGCCAGTTAAGGAAGTTGGTTTATTCCAAGGTGTGAGAATGATCTTTACTGTTTTGATTCCAATGATTATTGGTCCTATGGTTATAGCAGAGATTATTTGCCGCTTAGGTGGTAATCCTTATCAAAATGAATATGGCGTAACAGTATATCCTCCTAATAGATGGTTATTCTTCGCGACCGGTATCATCTTTGCTCTAGCTATTATTCCAGTTATTTTGATGATCAGAAAGGAGAGGAAACTCAATGAACGAAACAATGATTCCACTAAGTGAATATCCTCGTCCTCAATTTAAAAGAGATTCCTATATTTGTCTTAACGGATATTGGGAATATGCCATTAGAAAAGAAGACAAAATTCCAAGTAAATTTGATGGTCAAATCCTAGTGCCTTTTTCTCCTGAAGTAGAGAAGAGTGGCGTTAATAAAACTGTCCTTCCAGATGACTATCTTTTCTATAAATCACATGTTGAATTACCTAAGGAATTTATTAAAGATAAAGTTATACTACATTTTGGAGCAGTTGACCAAATCGCAGAAATATTTGTTAATGGCCAATTTGTGATGAAGCACATCGGTGGTTTTCTTCCTTTTGAAATGGATATCAAACCATATTTAGAGGACAATACCGCTACGATTATTGTACGAGTTCAAGACACTACGAATAGCTCATATCACTCCTCAGGCAAGCAAGCTTTGAAACCTGAAGGCATCTGGTATAAACCTCAATCTGGTATCTATATGACAGTGTGGTTAGAGAGTGTTAAGACCGGTTATATTGAATCAATTAAAATTACTCCAGATATTGATGAAAAAGTCGTTAAAATAAGCTTCAAAAGTTCCAATAAGTCTGCAAAACTCAATTTAAAAAATCAAATTTACGAAATTGAAGCGGATAAAGAGAACATTATTTCTATTAAAGATATGCGACTTTGGTCACCTGAAGATCCATACCTTTATGAATTCGTTATTTCGAATGATGTTGATGAAGTTTCTTCTTATTTTGCGATGAGAAAAGTTTCGTTAATGAAAAATGAAAAAGGCAAGACAGTTATCGCCTTGAATAACAAGCCTTATTTTATGAAAGGCGTTCTTGATCAAGGCTATTATCAAGACTGTTTGTTAACGCCTAATAGCGATGAAGATTACATAAATGATATTAACCTCATTAAGTCACTTGGCTTTAACGTTTCTAGAAAGCATATTAAGATCGAATCTATGAGGTGGTATTACCACTGCGATAGACTTGGTTTACTCGTGTGGCAAGACTTTGTAAATGGTTGCACAAAATATGATTTCTGGCTCAACCAAGTTCCACTATTTGTGAGATATAAAATTAATGACCACAGATATAAAAAATTCTTTAGAGAAAATGAAGAAGGAAGACGAGAAGCACTTAACGAATTTAAGGAAACTATCGACTTGCTTTATAACTGTCCATGCATCGTTTATTGGACTATCTTTAACGAAGGTTGGGGACAGTTTGACGCTAAAGAAATATATCAAGAACTTAAACTTATTGATCCTACTAGAATCTATGACCATGCATCAGGATGGCATGACCAAGGTAGCAGCGATGTTAAATCAATGCATATCTATAAATGGAAAGTAAAAGTACCTAATAGATTCAAGCTTAAAGGAAGAGCCTATGTCTGTTCTGAATGTGGCGCTTATATCCTTGATAAACGTTTAAAAGAAGCAAAGAAAAAGGAAGGCTTCATTTACTTACTATTTAACAATAAAGAAGACTTCCAAAAAGAATATATAAGATTTATTAACGAAGAGATTAAACCTTGTAAGAACAAAGGTATGTCAGGATTCATCTATACTCAACTAAGTGATGTTGAAGAAGAGATGAACGGTTTTGTCACTTATGACCGTAAAGAGATCAAAGTGGACATTCCTGTTATTAAAGAGATTAACGAGTCTTTCTGATTTGTGGTACAGCGTATTGGACTACCGCTAGTATAAGTGTTAAAGCTAACGCAATGTAGAACGGTGCCATCCAATTGATAAGGTTGGAGCCTCTAAGAGTAAGGGTTAAACATACAAAAAGGGACATCAAAACAAATAGAATGATGTTCGATATTCTTGCTGCAATTTTAAATCCCTTAAAATCAAAAACAATATACATATAACAAATAGTTATTTGGAGCATCATGAATACTATTGTGCCAATGCAAAGGTATTTTAAAGCCATTGCGTTTGTAAACATGTCATATCTCAAAAGAGTTAAACTATAAAAGCTTTCATTAACATCAATAATTTCGCCTCTACCATTGATAGTCGGTCTTTCGCTAACAAGCCAAGGAAAAGAGTAAAGGAAGAAAAATATAAAGTAAGTGCTTAGGGAAGATATTATTAAAGGCAATCTTCTTTTGTTATATGGTCTATTAACTATACGTACTTCTTTAGTGATAGCGATATTAGGATTATCGTTCTCGTTATTAAGTAAATAATCAATAGAGCACTTATATAGTTTAGATAATGCTATGAGTTTCTCTGTTTCAGGAAAGGAAACATCGCTTTCCCATTTTGAAATGGATTGACGAGAAACACTCATGATATCCGCGAGTTCTTCTTGCGTATAATTATTATCTTTTCTTAATTGTTGTAGCTTTTCACCTGTGGTCATAACTAGTCCTCCTAGCAAATGCTGACTCTATATTATTTGTTTTCGCTAATATACACCACCAACTTTGGGTTGGTATTTACGTAAACTTTGAGGTGCATTCAAGAAAAAATAGCCGATATGAGTATAACTTATCAATTGAAAAAGAAAAAGAACCACATTTCTGTGATCCTTTTCAATCTTTAGCGTTTTAACTATTTCTTTTTCTTATTCGTCAAGATCATTACTAAGTCTAAGACACCATAGATAGCGATAATGACACCGACGATAATCCAGAAGGCTGTTCTGAATTCCGCAACGTTCATGTAGACAATTGCTAAAGCGATAATCGCTAAACCAAGAATCATTTGAACCACGCCAAATGGTACTTGTTTAGCCACAGCAATTGTTAAGATGCCATATAGTGCTAACGCAATACCTAAGCCTAAGATAATCGCAACAATGAGATGTTCTAAGACACCAAATGATAAGTAGCCGGTTAATAAGAAAATACCAATAACAATTAAAGCGACGCCTAAGAATAAGCCACTGAATGATATTGGTTTCTTTTTAGCGATGAAAACGATGTTAACGACCGCTAAAACGACACCAGCAACTAAACAGCCAATACCGACATAGATGTCTAAAGCACCAAAGCCAAAGATAGCGACAAGAATGCCTAAGGCAATTGTAATGATTGCAGAAACAATACTTGCAGTTCTTTCTTTCATTTTAATACCTCCCTTTTAGACAACATATATTCTAAAAGAATATTTTAAAGTTGCAACAAAAAACCTCTCATTTGAGAGGCCTTTGTTATTATCCAAGTTTTAATCTCTTTTGGAAAACTTTATAACCATTCTTACTAGCGAATGACTTTAAACCATAACCTGGTAAGTTGAAGGCAAAGCACGCTAAGGAACGATGTCTAATCTTGTTATAGAGTTTCTTATCGAGTCCTTTAAGTTCATCGAAGTATTCGTGGAACACCTTCCAACGTTTCTTTTTATCTTCTTTAGTGCCAACAATGGTCATAATGGTAATGCCGCATATTGTCATTAACCATTTGAACATATATTTCTTTAAGTGTTTTGGTTGTTTAATGATTTCATCATACTTATAGGCTGTAAACATGATTTTGAACACTCTCATTTGTTGTTCATATCTCTTACACATTGTGCCATAGTTGACGGATTGATCCGCTCTACCAATGAAGTAATGATATAAATCAATATCGTGATAGAAGATCTTCTTCATGAATGGTAATGGTTGATAGGCATAGATGTCATCAACATAGAAGGTATGGTTAGGAAGTTCCATCTTGGATTCTCTTAACTTAGAAGTTCTATACATTAATGAGTGCATTAAGAAGACTGTTTCTAATTTCACACGTTTCATATCTTCCCAAGCAATAATTTGTTCTGGTGGTAAGCATTTACGGTAATGCATGACATATTGTGAATTGTCTGCAGCGTGTTCATAAACATAGTTTGTGATATATAAGTCAACGTCAACTTTTTCTGCTTCATGACGTTTGATTAATTCAAGCATGTCCAAAACATCTTTGGTTTCAATCCAGTCATCACTATCGACAACTTTAAAGAACATACCATTAGCGTTATGGATACCCGCCATAACCCCTGATCCATGTCCACCATTCTCTTTTTGAATAGCTTTCACGATTGTTGGGTATTTCTTTTCATATTCGTCAGCGATTTTTCCAGTATCATCTTTACTACCGTCATTGACGATGATGACCTCAACATCTTCACCAGCAGCAACGAGATTATCGATACAGTGGCGCATGTAGTCTTGTGAGTTGTAGCAAGGAATTGTAAATGTAATGTATTTCATAATTCGTGATTAAACCCGGCCCTTTGGCCTTACAACATTATAGTAAAGTAGAATATTTATGCAAGTTACTTAGTTAAGAAGGCTCTCTACTAATTGAAGTGCCTTCTCTACTACCACGTCCATGTTGTAATAAGAATAGGTACCTAAACGACCACCGAAATGAATATGTGGATTTTGTTTGGCTAATTCTTGATATTTTAAGTATAGCATACTATTCTTCTCATTATTAAGAGGATAATATGCTTCGTCCCCTAAAGTCCAAGTCTTAGAGTATTCTTTTGTGATAACTGTCTTATTGTGCTTTTGTCCTGGTTCAAAGTATTGATGTTCCGCAATACGGGTATATGGCACTTCATATTCTGTATAGTTAACAACAGCATTACCTTGGTAATCAGGTTTATCGATGATTTCTTCTTCGAATCTAAGTGATCTCCATTCAAGAGCACCTAACTTATAATCAAAGAACTTATCGATTTCACCGGTATAGATGATTTCATCTGCGAGAGCGTTTAATTCATCTTTGTGTTCTAAATAATCAACACCTAATCTTACTTCAATGCCTTTAAGCATATTGGCAATCCATTTGGTGTAACCACCAATTGGGATACCTTGATAGATATCATTGAAGTAGTTGTTGTTATATTCATATCTCACTGGTAAACGGGTGATAATGAAAGGTGGCAATTCATTACATGGTCTACCCCATTGTTTTTGGGTATAGCCTTTAATGAGCATTTCATAGATAGTTGTACCCACCATAGAGATCGCTTTTTCTTCAAGGTTTTTTGGTTCTTTGATATTAGCCGCTTTTATCTCTTTTTCGATACACGCCTTAGCTTCTTCTGGCTTATCCACTCCAAAGATTTGATGGAATGTATTCATGTTGAATGGCATGTTATAGTACTTGCCTTTGTAATAGGCTAAAGGCATGTTGATGAAATCGTTGAACTTGGCAAATTGATTTACATAGTCCCAGATTTCTTTTTTAGAGGTATGGAAGATATGCGGTCCATATTTATGAACTTGGATACCTTCGATTTCTTCTGTGTAGATGTTTCCAGCGATGTTATTACGTTTTTCCACCACTAAAACTTTATAGCCGCGTTTGTTTAATTCATGAGCGGCCACCGCGCCGAATAAACCAGCGCCAACAATTAAATAATCATAATTCTTTTTCATAGCCCCTATATTATACAACTTTTGTTAGAGTTTCCGCCAACTTTGGTAGTCATTGTTGTTTTTCAATTGACAAGTTCGTTATCGAACTTTACAATTTTCTAGCACGATAAGAAAGGAGAATATTTAGATGCTTAAATCGATATTTAAAGTTCTAAAGAGCGTTAGAGAATTTAAGAAATATGCGATTATTACTCCTTTATTTATGATTGGTGAAGCCGCTGTTGAATGCGCTTTACCATTAGTAATGACAAACTTTGTTAAGATTCTTAAACCAGAGAATTCTATTCAAGATTTATTACCTTATTTTTTTGCTATTATAGCAATGGCAATTGTTTCTATTACCTGTGGTATCTTAGGCGGTAGATTTGCCGCTTACGCTGCTAGTGGCTTTGCTAAAAACTTAAGACACGATTTATATCAAAAAGTTGAATCATTCTCTTTCGAGAATATCGACCATTTCCATGCTTCTAGTTTAGTGACTAGAATGACCACAGACGTCACTAATACGCAAAACTCATTTGCAATGACCATTAGAATCGTTGTTAGGGCACCATTGATGCTCATTTTCTCCGCGATTATGGCTTTCATTGTTGGTGGCAACTTAGCCTGGATCTTTGTAGCCGCTATTCCTGTTATCGGTATTATCTTTGTTGTTTTAGCAAGATTTGCGATGGGCATCTTTAGAAGAGTCTTTAAGAAATACGATGCTTTGAATGAATCCGTACAAGAAAACGTCTCTGGTATGAGAGTGGTTAAATCTTATGTTAGAGAAGGCTATGAAGATAATAAGTTCTCCACTGCCTCTAATAATTTAAGTAAGGAATTCATTAAAGCGGAAAAGATTGTTTCTTTAATGACACCTTTAATGAACACCTCAATTCACGTTGTTTACATAATTACAATGTTCTTCGCGGCCACATTGATCTTTAAAGAAACACAACCATATTGGGGCACTGATAAAGATGGTAATCCTGTTGTTTTATTCAACTGGGGCAGTTTAGCTATTTCTGATATGTCCGCTTTACTCACGTATGGCATTCAAATCTTAATGTCTATCATGATGATCTCTATGATTGTCATGATGTTAGTCATGTCATTTGAATCTATTAGACGTATTAGTGAAGTCTTAGACGAAGAACCAACAATTAAAAATCCTGAAAACCCAGTGATGGAAGTTAATGATGGTTCAGTAGTATTTGATAATGTTTCATTCAAATATAAAAAAGAAGCGGAACGTTATGCTGTTAATGGCTTAAACATCAATATCAAGTCTGGTGAATTTATTGGTATTATCGGCTCCACTGGTAGCGGTAAATCCACATTAGTTAATTTAATTTCTAGATTATATGACACCACTGAAGGAAGAGTTTTAGTAGGTGGTAATGATGTTAGAAGTTATGACCTTAAAGCATTAAGAGACTCTGTTGCTGTAGTTCTACAAAAGAACTTCTTATTTAGTGGTACAGTGGCCTCTAATATGCGTTGGGGTAATAAAGAGGCGACAGATGAAGAAATCGTTAAAGCCTTAAGAGTAGCGCAAATGTCTGAAACAATTGAAGCCACACAAGAAAGACTTAATAAAGTTGTTGAACAAGGCGGTGCGAACTTCTCTGGTGGTCAAAAACAAAGATTATGTATCGCAAGAGCGTTGCTTAAGAATCCTAAGATTTTAATCTTAGATGACTCCACCTCCGCTGTGGACACTAAGACTGATAGATTAATTAGAAAAGCCTTAAAGAATGATTTACCAGACATGACAAAGATTGTCATCGCTCAAAGAATTAGCTCTATTGAAGAAGCTGATCAAATCATTGTTTTAGATAACGGTGAAATTAACGGTATTGGTACACATAAACAGTTATTAGAGAATAACGAGATTTATCGTGAAGTTTATCAATCACAAACACAGAAAGGAGGTAATTAATATGCCAGCTCCTCGTATTAGACAATACGCTAAGCCTAAAAAAGACACAGTTAAACGTTTAGTCAAATCACTTTGGAAAAACTTTAAGCTTGAATTAATTATTTCCTTAGTCACTCTTATCCTTTCTATCTTTGTTAATTTAAGTGGTTCAGTCTTCGCTAGTATGATTACTGACTTATTAACAAAGGCTATTCCAATGAAGATGGATCCTTTAGCGGATGTTAATATCCTCACTGGTTCATTTAATATTTCCTTGTTGGGTGGTATTCCTCTTAAAGGTGTTAACTTAATTACTTTGATGGTTGCTTTAGGCATCATCTATTTAGTGGGTGTTCTTTGTTCATGGACATGGACTAGAACAATGGCGATTGTTACTCAAAAGTATTTAAACCTTTTCCGTAATAAGATGTTCTCCCACATGCAAAAGCTTCCTATCAAATATTTTGATACACATCAAAACGGTGCCATTATGTCGTTATACACCAACGACATTGATACTATTAGACAATTAATTTCACAATCATTACCAAATATCATCTCTACTGGTATTACAGTTGTTGGTTGCTTATTTGTGATGTTATCCTTCTCTATTTGGATGACTTTGGTTGTCATCGCAGGAACCATTGCTATGTTCTTCAACACTAAGATTGTTGGTGGACGTGCTTCACGTTTCTTCGTTGCACAACAAACGAGCATTGGTAAAGTTGAAGGCAATATTGAAGAAAGTATTACTGGCTTAAAAGTCATTAAAGTATTTACTCACGAAGAAGATAGTTTAAAAGACTTTGAGAAAGTAAATGAAGAATTATATAAGAACTCAACAGCGGCGAATATCGCTGGTAATATCATGATGCCAATCAATGGTAACATTGGTAACTTCATCTACGTTATTATTGCAATTATTGGTTGTATCCTATATCTCACACCAGGAGCACAAAACTTGTCACTTTCTGGTATGAAGGTTGTTGATACCACAGCATTCTATAGCACCTTACTTGTCCCATTCTTAATGTTATCGAGAATGTTTACACAAAATATTTCTAACTTCTCTCAACAAGTGACATTCGTTGTCATGGGTACCGCTGGTGCATCAAGATGCTTTGACTTATTAGATGAAGCCGTTGAAGCGGATGATGGCTATGTCACATTAGTGAATATCAAATATCATGAAGATGGTACATTTGAAGAAACTAGTGAAAGAACAGGAGACTATGCTTGGAAACATCCACATAAAGCAGATGGCACGATTACATATACTGAACTTAAAGGTGATATTGTTATCGATGATATCGACTTCTCCTATGATGGTAAGAAGATTGTTCTTAAGAACGTTAGCGTTTACGCTCACCCAGGTCAACAAATCGCTTTAGTGGGTGCGACTGGTGCGGGTAAGACCACTATTACTAACTTAATTAACCGTTTCTATGACATCGCTGACGGCAAAATCCGTTACGATGGCATAAATATCAATAAGATTAAGAAAGACGACTTACGTCACTCATTAGGCGTGATTTTACAAGATGTGAACTTGTTCACCGGTACAGTCATGGATAATATCAGATATGGTCGATTAGACGCTACTGATGAAGAAGTATATGAAGCAGCAAAAATCGCTAATGCATATGACTTTATTATGAGATTACCTCAAGGTTTCAACACGATGCTTTCAGGTGATGGCTCTAACTTATCTCAAGGTCAAAGACAATTAATCTCTATTGCAAGAGCGGCTATCGCGGATGCACCTGTCATGATTCTTGATGAAGCGACATCTTCTATTGATACTCGTACTGAAAGATTAGTACAAAAAGGTATGGATCAATTAATGAAAGGTCGAACAACATTTGTTATTGCCCATAGATTATCTACTATTCAAAATGCTGACTATATTCTTGTTTTAGATAAAGGTGAGATTATCGAAAGAGGTAATCACGAATCCTTAATCGCTGAGAAAGGTGCCTACTATCAACTATATACAGGCGCTGTTGAGTTGGAGTAATGAAGACCATTATATTTGTTTGTCATGGTTCAATATGCCGTAGCCCTGCTGCGGCTTTTATTGCAAAGCAATACTTAAAAGAAATAAATAGAGATAAAGAATTCAACATTCTTATAAGAGCGACATCTTCTGAAGAAATCGGTAACGATGTCTATCCTCCTATGAAAAGAGAATTATTTAGAAGAGGGGTTACTATGTATCCTCATGCCGCGACTCGTATTAGACAAGTAGATTATGAGAATGCGGATTATATCTTTTGCATGGATGATGAAAACTATTATTCATTACTTAGACAATTGGATAACCATAAAGGCATTATTTATCGCATCAATAAGTTCACTCCTAGTATCTATGAAATAGAAGATCCTTGGTATACCGGAAGATATGAAAAAGTCTGCGATGAAATCACAGACTGTATTCACGATATATTCGCTAATATTTAACTTCTAGTAGCAACGATTTTAACTGAAGAGTTATCAGTGACCGCATTACCATCAACGGCGACAGAGAATGACGCATTATTTTGTAAGAATTCTTTATAGGCTAAGCCGATTGCGGAACTTGTATCAATAGCGTTTATCGCAGTGGTTAATAAGGCATCAAATGAGATAGTCATTTTGCCTTCTCTTTCAAACTTGAAAGAAGATTGATTAACGGATTCCGCGAGAGTTTCAAAGATAACATCTTTAGTGTCATCACTAACGAATAATCCTTCGCTTTCTTTACCGAAATAGATTTTGTCTACTTTGTAGACTAATTTACTACTATCGGTGTTACTATTATCAATGATCATCTTAAGGGTGACGTATGTTTCTAAGCCATTGATATTTAAGCCAACAGAGATAATCGCGGTATCACCATAAATATTCATATAAGCATTATCTAAAGCGATATAGTTAACTTTATGGTTACCTTCACTCACTTCTCTATTTAAGAAGTATTTCATACCAAAGCATGATTGTGATTTTAAGAAGAGATTGATTTCACTTTCTTTTAATGTAGCAATATCAAAGCTAGTGGTTGATATATCAGTAACATAGCCATCATAATTACTAACAGCATTCTTTAACATATCATCAATAGAAGAAGCTTCCACAAGGTTGAAACCTTGATATGCTTCTTTAACATTAATACCAATATCAGTCAAACTATATTCAGGAGCGTTACTACCGTTATAACCATTGAATAAGTAGTTACTAAGAGAACTTAAGTTAGCGTTTGTAATAAGTCCTTTATTAAATAAGACTGCGATAGCGTCTTTAATAACATCTAAAGATAGCTTCTTTTCTTCACCATCAATGGTGAGTTTAGTTAAGGTATTTTCATATGGCATTGGATAATAGACATTAGCGCCCACACTAGCGTCATAATCATTACCGGTTAATGGTTCTAAGTTAATATCAACACTTAATGAATCACCACCATAGAAGTCAATGTTCACTAAATTTAAATCTAAGAAGTTATTAATAAAGGCAAAATAGAATTCTGATGTACCAGCACCACCATTGATGCCTTGATTAATCATTTCTCTTAAATCTTCAGTGTAGATATATAATCTAGAATTTTGTAAATCAGTATGTAATTTAAGATTCGCGGTTAAAGCATCTAATGTCTCATTAGTTAAGAATTGATTTAAGAAGAACATGACGATTGGTTTAAGTTGTGTTAAACGACCAACAGACATCTTATCAACACTTAAGATAAAGGCATCTTTATCACCAACTTTACCTTTACTTAACTTAGTGGCTAATTTCGCTCTTGTTTCAAAGAAGAAGAACTTACCAGAAACATTTAATGTATAAGCATCTTCTTGAATATCGATAGCGAACTGTGTGAGATATTTTTGGATTTGAGTATTATTCTTAATACCGGAATATAAGATATTGTTAATATCCGCTTCACTGACGACGAATGAAGCTTTCTTTTGATCCACAGTGTGATCAAGAGAATCCACGACTAAGGCTTGAGACCATTTTTCCATAGAGAAATTATCATCATATGTGACTTTCATCTTTCCTGTATCGAATAAGAAAATGAAGATAAGGGCAATTGGTAAGATGATAAGAACGACTAAAGTAATGATTAAACCTCTAAAAAACTTTTTCATAAATGGATTCCTCAGTTATGGTAAAGATATTATACCAAAACAATAGATTTTTCATCTATTTGTTTGATAATTACGTTAGAATTATGTTATGAAATTCGCTAACGATAAAAAACTAAAGAATAAAATCAATGAAGTAATCCGTAATAACCAAATCAATACTTGGATTGCTGAATTATTTAATGAAGTTAATAGTTATACTGATTTCTTTTCTTTTGAAAAGATAGATAGTTATGTTAAGCAAGGTTTAAGTGAATCAGAAGCCTTTGTTAACATCATGTATGATGAATTTAATTTTGATAAGAACGATGAAGAGACTATTGGTATCACTGATGAATACTGCGTTAAGCGTATTAAGTGCTTAGAGCCTAAAGATTATTTAAATAATAAATATGTTCGAACTATTAAAGCCACTGGTAGATATAAACAGTACTCTTTAAGAAATATTACATATGAGCCATATCAAACATTTGCCTATGATGAAATAAGTGTCACTAAAGACTATAAAGAATATAGCGCGATTGGTTATTTTAAAAAGCCTTTCTCATATTTAGCGTTAACTGAAGGTAATAACATCTGGATGTCGCTTAATCCAAATGAAATAGAAACAATGAAACCATATATAGATAAGGGACATGGTAACGTTTTAGTGCTCGGTCTAGGTATGGGCTATGTACCATTTATGATGGCACTTAAAGACGAAGTTAAGCACATCACTATTATTGAAAAAGATCAAAACATCATTAACTTATTTAATAATTTGTTGTTCCCACATTTTATAAATAAAAATAAGATTACTATCACCAAAGATGATGCGATTAGTTATGTTAGTAAGAATAATAAGTATGATTATATCTTCGCCGACTTATGGCATACACCTGAAGATGGCTTAGATTTATACATCAAATTAAAACGTATTAATAAAGACATTGATTGTTGGTTAGAGACTTCTCTTATAGCCATGCTTCGTAGATGCATGATTACTTTAATTGAAGAACAATTAGATGGTCTTAAAGAAGATAACTATAAGAAGGCTAAGACAGTAACTGATAGAGTGATTAATCATCTCTATCAAGCAACAAAAAACCTCGTCATTAATAACGAGGATGATTTGTTTAATTTATTAAGTGATGATTCACTTATTGATTTGGTTACTCAATAGAGATCGTCTATCCATTTTTTGATGTCAGAAACCACAGATTCGAAATCCACTCCATCTGCATATTTGACTTTTTTGGTATACGTTTCCCATCTATTTTTCACTTGTTGATTGTTTTCAATTTCATCAAGCAATGAAATGGCATCTTCTTTTGTGATGGAATAGTTTCTGTAATTGCAAGTTTGTTTAAAAGCTTCCTTCAGTGTTTTTATATCGACATTATTGAGTTGAGTTTCACGGAGAATGTATAGGTCATAATAATCTTTGCTTCTGCTGTTAGCGACGCGTCTAGATAAAACTGTCTGCAGCTTTTCTGAAATAACGCTCTCTAAGCTATATACCTTAAGCGGTAACACTTCACCAGTTACTAAACATGTATACTTATAGTTTCTTTCACTAGGAACAACTGGATCACCTGTTGCTATGTCAATAACGAATTCATGACGAATGTTTTCTAGTTTACCTAATACTCTAACTTGAAAGCCGCCATATTTATCTTCTTGTCTTATATCTGTTGCATCAATAACTTTAAAGGTAATTCCATCATTTGCATCAGTGTTGCATATAGTCTCTATTGTCTCAACAATTTGCTCTTTTTCCATGTTGATTCTTTTGGCGAAGAAGTCAATGTCCATAGTATTTCTAGTGCTGACGCCTAGGACTGATGATAAATATAAGCCACCTTTTAAAACATAGTTCTCCTTGTATTGGGATTTTGATAATCGAGACAAAAAAGCATCATAGAAAAATCTATTGTAGACAACATTGCTGGAAATATTTGATTCTTTTGAAATATTATTGGCCCTAGCCTTAAGTGAATCTCTATTAATTTTCATTTGTGAGGACCTCCATTACTTCATAAACTTTCTTTTCTATTCCAAGTTCTCTAGCATACCTAAAGAGTTTGATTTGATTATTTGTTTTTTTAATATATGACTTAACCGCTTTAACAAAGGTTTCGGAATCGTATCTATCACGATATTTTATAACATCACATATGGTGCGCTCTGCATCATATACTTTAACGATGTTGCCAAACATTGTTTTTACTTCTTCTATTCCAAGATGATATTTATCGTCACTAGATATTTTGTGGATAGAGAGATTGCTAATTATCTTTCTAGATGGGTTGTAGTTTTGAGGTGCAGTAACTTCTATTTCAGTAGGAATCTTATCGGTAAGACCATGCAGATATAGAGCGCTTATTCCTGAAAAGATGTATTTTGAAAATCTTTTTTGAAGAACAAATAGATCATCAATTAGGAAATTATTAGAAGCGTAAAAACCAGGTGCAACTTTAACAAGATTATTTCTTTTTACGAAATCAGAAAGAAACCATGATGGTATACCAGCAGAATCGATATCTGCTCTGGTGATAAAGCCACCATTGTTTTTAAATATTTTTTGAATCTTTGAATAGTTAGTATTTTCTTTCATTTGCACCTTATTTTACTATATTTAGAGTGCATTTGCAAGTATAATAATACTATTTATTTGAAAATAAAAGAGCCACTGGCTCTTACTTTTCTTCATCAAATAGATAAGTTTTTTTGTGTTTTTTAATAAACGATAAATCTTTAAAGAACTTAATGGATGATTTTAATGGTGAAACAGTACTACCACGATCATCTGCCCAGATGACACCCATTTCATAAATGGATAAGTTATTTAATTTAGCGATATATAAGTATTCAACATCAAAGGCGAAGTTATTAACGACTTGCTTAGAGACAATCTTTTTAGCGATATCTGTTCTCATGGCTTTAAAGCCACATTGAGTGTCTTTATATTTGAAGTGGAACTTCATATTTACAAGTTTACGGCAGCACCAGCCAATAAACACTCTTAAGGCTGGTTGTTTCTTTTTAATGACACTATCTTTAGCGTGCCTACTACCAATGACCATATCATAGTTAGGGGCTAACTTAATGAATTTATCAATAGCTTCTAAGTCTGTAGATAAATCAGCATCCATAAATAAGACATAATCACCAGTGGCATTTTCAATACCATATTTAACCGCTCCACCTTTACCACGGTTTGGTTCATATGATAAAGCTTTAACACCTGGGATAGCTTCTATTACTTCTTTAGTGTTATCTTTACTACCATCATTGACTAAGATTAATTCGTAGTCTTGTTTAATAGATTCTAAATAGTTTTTGATAATCTCGCTATTTTTAGCGATATCCTTACTTTCGTTATAGCAAGGAACAACGATACTTAATTTCATACCCACTTATTTTACACACATAGTCTAATTATTCAAAGAAAATATGTTATACTATTTTCACTCTAAGAAGGAGATACAAATTATGAATCTTTTAAATTTAAAAGAACAACTATTACAATACGGTGAAAAAATTGGCTTACAAGTCGATGAAGAAACAGCGGAATCTTTAACTGTTCATAGTCAAATTACCGCGAAGAAATATTTTACTAATTCTGTCTATCTAAGATTTGTGGTCTATAAAGCGGGCACAATTCATTTATTCTTAACATTTGATGTGTCTGAAAGAACATATGATACTTTGTATCTCATCAATCATTTCAATGATAACAATCCTTGGTTTAGAGCGTATATCACTAATATCAAAAATAAAGATTATTTAGAACTCCACTACACAGCGATTTGTTTAAAAGACGAACAAGAGGTCATGAATACATTTGCCTACTTAATGAACGACTTATTAAA
>Ga0256405_10004043_pt1 | contig 28519 bp, 32 predicted proteins | sample RumenRJG_02DNA_FD_189096 | JGI IMG/M metagenome (GOLD analysis project Ga0256405, IMG submission 189096) | Bovine rumen microbial communities from Lethbridge, Alberta, Canada - RJG_02 | ecosystem: Host-associated > Mammals > Digestive system > Stomach > Rumen | place: Canada: Alberta... | reverse complement strand
TCGAAAAATGGGGCAGAAACGCAACATAGCTAATGCACGATGTTACAAAACCGTAACATTTTCTGTTGACATCGCTCTGATTCGTGATACAATGGAATCAGAATAGGAGGAATGGACATGAACGCATTATTAGGTGGCCGGATAAAGGCTCTGAGAACAGCAAAGAATTATACGCAGGAACAGGTTGCAGATCGCCTTGGAATCAGCAGACAAAAGTATGCCCGCGTTGAGAACGGTACCAATAGTATTACACTTGACATCCTTGCGAAAATCGCGGAAATACTGGATGTTACTGTTGATGATATTACTAGGGTTCTTGACGAAGAACCTGCAGTAGCGTTTCGTGCAGGAACGGATGGTGCTTCCTCTGAGAAGATTTTCGATATGCTGGATCTTTTTTATGCAAATAAGCATATGTACACGAGATTGCAGAATAGGAACAGGGCATAAGGAGGAATTTCAATGCTTGGCAGTAGGAAAAGAGAAATAAGAATTCAAGCAGATTCCTTTCGTGAAAAGTGTAAGATCAGTCGGTACGGGATCATAGATCTGTTCAAAGAATGTGATCGCATGGGGTATAAGCTCATCAGATATCCTCTTGGAGAGAATGCAGATCTGGGTTTCGCTTTAAAAAAAGACGATGATATTATCATCTTTATTAATTCCAGCATTAGGCTTTCCAGAGAAATCTTTACTCTGGCACACGAAATAGGACACGCTATGCTTCACCTTAATGGGGAGCAACCATTTATTGATAATAATGCAACGATCGCCGGAGCTAGTTCAGATGAGAAGGAGCAGGAAGCAAATTATTTTGCGGCCTGCTTATTGATGCCGTCAGATGAGGTCGATCGCTTTATTGACCTAGAGCTACCGGATTTTGAGAAGGACGGATTATCCGGTATGGATATAGCGAGAATAATGTCAGAGTTTAATGTAAGCTATGATGTGGCACTGAACAGGCTTGAGTCTTTGGGGAAGATTGACAGTAAGCAGAAAACACAGCTGGAAACAGAGAGAACTGAGAAAAGGGTAGGGAATCTTCTGAAAAGTATTGGCGGCAATTCGCGATTAAATAATGCGAGTAATGAAATAGCCATTCCATACGAGTATATCGATTATGTTATATATAATTATAACCATAATGCGATCCCCAGGGAGACTTTGGAAAATGTGCTGGAATGTTATCAGCTTACCATAGAAGATATAAGCGATAGACTTGTGGAGTTCCCAGAGGAAGATGATGATCTGGATGATCTGATAGGAGGGTTGGAAGATTGAGAGCCTCTTTGGATACAAATGTGATCATACACCTATACAAAGCAGGACTCCAGAGTGTGTTGTTTGATGTTTTTGATGAGGGTGTATTTATATACGAGCAGATACGGAGCGTGGAGCTTGAAAACCACGGACAGGATGTGCTGGAAGATGTTGATGCTGATATCGCATCGGGGAAAATAGAAATATACACAGATAAAAAGTTAAAAGATCTGGCAGTTTATAGGATTTTTGAGAATAACTTTAAGGAAAACAGGCTCCTATATGGAATCGGCGATTTAGGTGAAGTTTATGCTATTTCTCTAGCACAGACAATAGGAGCTTATTCTTTAGTGACAGACGATATAAAACAAGGTGGGCCATATATGTCACTTCTTCAATTTGAAGATGACGTTATGCCATTTACCTTTGCCGATGTGCTGATCATAAGGTACCTTATGGGAATAACAGATGCATCACAAACTGTTAGGGATTTTGATGCTGTCAATAAGGCTGCAGACCTTGATTGGGCGTTTCGAAGTCAGTTATCAAGATTCATAAGACGCTTTCTCAAGGATCCATATAGGGAAGAGGATAAAGCTTGGATAAGGGAGATTGAAAAGAAATACGGTATTAAGCTGGAAGAAAAGCTAAGAACGCTTGGTAAGCTATTATAAGATATACCAAAGAAATCTCATCTAAGATGAAGAGCAATATTACAAAGTTGTATGAAGCTTTTGGGATGGAAAAGATATTCGGAAGAAGTGATGTGATAGAGGAAGCAATACATCAAAAAGATGAGAACCCGTGATAAAGAGCTTAATTCGAAGTGGGGTACAATTTGTACCCCACTTCCGATTATAAAACTATGTGAAGCCTGTTGGAAGGGTGGATATCCAATCGGAATATAATTAAATATCGAGCCCAATAACCGGCGGTTATGAGATTTGAAATCAGAAAATCTTATAGCCGCCTTTTTATTGACACTTTGAACAGCGTTCAGTATAATGAGCTTGAACAATGTTCAAGGAGGTGGCCATATGAAAAATGATGAAGTGAAAAAATCTATCATTAATGCAACTATAGAAATAATAGAAAAATCAGATGGGGATATAAAAAATATAACTGCCAGAAAAATCGCAGATAAAAGCGGAGTGGCACTGGGACTAATCAATTATCACTTTGGAAGCAAGGAAAATCTGATAGCAGAATGCTGTAGAGAGATTATAAATGAAAAGCTTTTTGGATTTACGCCTGACAAAGTTGATTATATGGCAGATGATGGACTATCGGACATTGAGCGGTTAATCTCATTTGCAAGACAAACCTTTGATTATATATATTCCAATCATTCAATAGCTAAGATTTCTATCATATCGGACTTTAAGGATTATAATCCGGTGGGGAATTCTTCTCTAACTCAGAAAGGATTTCAAATGGCTTTGAGGGAAGATATTTCAGAAAAGAGAAAAAAATTTATTGCATTTTCACTTGCATCTATAATGCAGACTGCATTTCTTGCCGGTGATAATTCTGAGCTGATCACAGGATATAGCTTAAAAAGTAAAAAACAAAGAGATATCTTTATTTCAGATGTAGTTACAATGCTTATGAATGATATGACACCTAAATCATGATAGTTATAATAATACGAGGTTAAGAAGATGCATCGTGATAAATTACCGTATCTGCTTCCGATACGTTCTTTCGTTTTCATATTGATATTTGTACTTGGTTCTTTGGTGACAGGTAAAGAACTTAGTGCAATCAGTAATTGGTGGACTATTGTAGCGACGATTGTAAATATATTTACAATTATGCTGCTCATAGTTGTAGCGAAAAAGAATGATATGACATATTGGGAATTAATCAATTATAAGAAAGGCGAAACGAAAATCAGCCAGGTAGTGTTAACATCAATCCTTATCCTTGCTGTTGGAGGGGGCGTAATGTATATGGCGGGATTTCTCTGCTATGGAAAATTTCCTTATGCCCCACCGATGATGATTGCGCCAATAATGAAGTTTTTGGCAATAATCAATTTCTTTCTTCTTCCTGTTACAACTGCATTTGCAGAAGATGGGCTCTATTTGGGATGTGGAGTTAATATGATAAAGAATAAGACACTTGGGGTTATCATCCCTGCCTTTTTCTATGCATTGCAGCACTGTTTTATACCAACACTGATTGATGGCAGATACATTATTTATAGATTTTTATCATTTCTTCCACTTACGATTATTCTATGTTTTTATTATCAGAAAAAGAGAAACCCGGTTCCTATCATGGTTGGACATGCGATAATTGATATAATGACAGTATCTGAGGTACTTGCTACATCAATGGTGCCGGGTTTCTATGAGGCTATGCTTAATATGTTAAGCTGAATGTAAAATCGGAAGATTAGGTGGTGTTTCTGGAAGCCTTGATGCTTTCGATGCGATTGTTCTTCAGGAGCAGGAAGGTATCTGCGTAGTGCTTCATCCGCCGCTCCGAAAGAAGATATTCGATATCCCGTTTGACCCCGGGATCATTCAACAGCTCGGACAGGAAGGGCGCATAGTGAGTCCCACTGCCCTCTTCGATCTCTTTTTTGTAGTCTTCAAAGTTTTTTCCCTTGTTGTAGCTGCGCCCCACGGTATCCGTGGCAGCATCCAGGCAGTCAGCCGCCAGGACCAGGTCGATGATGGTCTTGTAGGGACTGGAGGAGGTGTCCGCATCCGCAGGATACCCTCTGGAGCAGTCGTACCAGAGATGGTGCCCTCTGATGATGTCTGCGTATTCCCTGGTGGAAGCGTGCTCGGAGGCAATCCTCGCTCCGATTTCCGGGTGCATCTTGATCAGCTCGAATTCATCATCCAGCAGGCCCCTGCCGTACATGGTGATCACGTCCATGATGAACAGCTTTCCGAGGTCATGGCACAGCGCGGCGTGATAGGCAAAATCCGTGATCCTTTCTTTGGACTGAAGGACCTTTTCCGGCGTATCGCATCCGGGGAAACCGACGAACTGCTGGGGCTTTACGTCAAACAGATGCCGGACCAGGCTTTCTGTCAGATCTGCCACCATGTTGATATGGATAAAGGTGGGCGGGTGTATCGCCGCGAACAGCTTCAGGCAGAATTCCTCCAGGGTCATGGCTCCGGGGAACTCCCGGAAATAGGTCGGGAAATTGGTGACCAGGGTGACACATTTCAGGTAGGTGTCGCTGTTCTTGGGCATTCGCCGGACATAGTCGATCACAGATCTTTCGATGGTATTGTAGCGCTTAATATCCTCGTCTGTCACCTCCAAAGCAGCCTGCTTTGCAATCCGGAGAAAGGAGGAGGGGGTGTCCAGATTGAGATTGAGCCCCACTACGGAAAAGTCGTTTTCGTTCCGCTGCTCGTAGGCACTGAACAGCCTGTCGCAGGCCTCCCTGGCAGACAGATATCCGGCCTGCACGGAAGATAGCAAAAGCAGATCCTGCTCCTGTTCGATATTGACATTGGCCAGGATGTCCTCTCTGCCCCGGGTATTCAAAAAATCAATGGCCTTTTGGGCATAATCGTGGGCTTTTTTTGCCACGCTTTCGGGCAGGATTGAATAGGCGAGGAAGCTACCGTAGTAATAGATGCGGAATTCGTAAGCCTCCCAGTCGTAGTCCGGCATCAGCTCCCGGTAAAAGGAGTCCTGCAGGATCCGGGAAGCCTCCTCCAGATAGGCCAAGGGTGCGTCCCAGTAGGCTGCCGGCCTCGCCGTCTCGGTGCTTTCAAACAGCAGTGCGGCCATGAGAGAGAAGCGGAGCAGGGCGCTCCTGGCCTCCTCGCGCAGTGACCGGAACTGCTCCTTTTCCAGAAATCTGCCCACCTCATCCCGGTTTTGGATAGCGCTCTGACGGAAGGCATCCACCCGTTCCGTTCGAAATCTGGTCAGGCCGGAGATGATCAGGTAGTCTCTCTGGATCTTTTTGGAGATGGAGATTACATATTCGTTGATGTCATCCCGGTCGGTTATGTGGAGGTCATCCTCCATCAGTCTGTTGGTGATCAGGTCGGAGAGGTTTACGTCCACCTCGCCGAAGGTTTGGTCGTCAAACAGCAGGTCGGAGAATTCATTTAGCTTTGCCCGGACCTCCTCCGACAGCGCGTGATCCGTGGACAGATTCGGCTTGACCAGCTGGTCGATGACTTTTCTGTTTTCCGCTGCCATCATACCGATCAGAGAAAAATTGTGGAGCAGGAGCTTGCTGTATCCCTCGGCGTCCGTGATCTGATCGAGGTCCGGCGTTGACAGCAGTCTGACCTTTTTCATTCTTTCCACATATTCCTGCAATTCCTTTGTATCGATGTCCATTCCTTTTCTCCGGTGAAGTCCTGATTGGGTTTTCAAAACAAAAACTATTATACCACGAGCCAGGCGCTGTATCAAAGGATGCCTATGCCGTTTTTATTGCCTCTTGACACACTATCAATTGATAGTAAAAATAAAGGGAGAAACAAAAAAGAAAGTATTGTGTTTATCATTTCATTATGCGAAACACAATATGGAGTTCCCGTACAAATAAAACGAGAACAAGGGTGAAAGGAGACATAGCAATGAATGGAGGCAAAGATAGTTTTTTATTTTTTGTGAGGTATTGGGATGGACGTTTTTAACGGAAGGCCGGAAGAATTTATTCCTGTGCAATCGACAGAAGACGGCATATTATCTTTTATTGATGCCCGGAGATAAGAAGTTTAAAACCAAGGAGCTTTCGGCGCAGATAGGATCCGCGAGATTATCGTTTGCTGACGGCGAGGATATGGTGAAGTATCTGGATATTGAACCGGGATCAGCAAGCATAATGGGCCTAATGAATGATACGGATAAAAATGTTACTCTTCTGATTGATGAGGACGTCCTGAAGGAGGAGTATTTCGGATGCCATCCGTGTATGAATACTTCAAGCCTTAAACTTAAGACGCAGGATGTTATAGATAAGTTTGTGCCTGCAACCGGCCATGATTATAGAGTAGTTCATCTGGTCGGGGAGGACTGCACTTGTGAGAGGTAAATGTAGGGATAATTAAATGTGCTGCAGGTATTATGTTGAAAGTTCAGAGAGGACGCAGGAGCTTGTAGAGCAGATGCCGCCGTCGCTGCGGAGCCGCTGGGAGCGGACTGATGCGGTGAGAACCATTGGTGATATAAAGCCGACGGATGTTGCGCCTGTGATTGCGCCGAACAGCAGGGGCGAGAGAGCGGTATATCCGATGAAGTGGAGCTATGCTCTGGCGAGCCTTGTGATAAACGCAAGGGTGGAGAGCGCGGCGAAGAAGCCGAGCTTTGCGGATAGCTGGAAGTCTCATCGGTGCATTATCCCGGCGACGTACTATTACGAGTGGGAGCACATTAAGGACATGCGGACCGGCAAGGAAAAGACCGGCGATAAATATATCCTGCAGACGAAGGACAAGGAGATGACCTATCTCTGCGGCCTGTATCGGTTAATCGGTGAGCTTCCGTATTTTGTCATTCTGACAAGACAGCCCGGGGAGAGCATCCGCTTCATACATGACAGGATGCCGCTGATCCTTCCGGAAGAATATATCGATGACTGGATAAAGCCCGATTCTGTGCCGGAGGATATAATCGGGAATGCGATAACGGATCCTTATTTTGAGAAGGTTGTAAAAGAGCCGGAAGAGGGGAAGCAGTTGTCGTTTTTGTGATTGAATGTCCACCGGGGACGGGGTTAGGTGGATATTTTCGGGCGAAATCTTAATAATTTGTTCGATTGAAACATTCGAACTGACGTTCTATAATGAATTTATGAATGAGATTTCTATGGTACCAAGCTTGTTCAAATTTATGTACGGAGGGTTTTATAAGTCGACTTTTAGTTTTGTGTTTTTATGAATGAAGTAAGACGTGATATTCAGAACACGGTTTTTATGGATCTTTTCGGAAGAGAAGATAAGAAATATTTGATACAGTTATATCAGGCACTGCATCCGGAAGATGTTTCTGCCACAATAGATGATCTTGATCTTGTTACGATTGAAAATATTATAACCAATGGCATATATAATGATCTTGGGTTCCTTGCAAGGAAAAAGCTTGTAATCCTCATTGAGGCTCAGAGTACTTGGAGTCCTAACATTATCCTGAGGATCTTTATGTACCTTGCTAAGACATACAATGAATATATTTTCAATAACCCGGAATTAAAGGCAAAACTTTACAGTAACTCTAAAATCGAGGTGCCGAAACCGGAGTTATATGTTCTTTACACGGGAGAAAAAGGGAATAAGCCTGAGATTTTATCGCTTAGGGAAGAGTTCTTTTCAACATCTGAATTTTTGATTGACCTGCAGGCGAAAGTCATCTTTGCTGAAAAGGGAAGACGGGACATAATAGGGCAGTATATTAGTTTTTGCGTGGTTGTAAAAGAGCAGTTTTTGTTGCATAATGATAAAAAGAAAGCAATTCAAGAAGCCATTCGGATTTGTATTGAGAATGACGATCTTGCAGAGTATCTGATGCAACACAGGAAGGAGGTAGAGGACATAATGTTTACTTTACTTACCCAAGAAGAAGCTACGGAAAGTTATGGTTATCTTCAGAGGATGGAGGGACGCGAAGAAGGACGTAACGAGGGAAAAGCTTATGAATTATTTAGCCTCGTAAAAGATGGCATCCTTACCTCTGATATTGCTGCAGGAAGGTTGAATATCAGCGTGACCGAGTTTGAAAAAATATATAATGAATGGAATGAGACTAAGTAAGTTTTGTTAATTTCGTATTCAATACACGTTCACATTACGGTTCAATACACTTGCCCTAACGGGCAGGTGTATTTTTTTAAGTGGCATTTATTGGACAGTGAAGGTGAGATAATGGGGATGTAGGAAACCAAGGGAAAGAAACTGATGGATTTAACTGAAGAAAAGCATGGAGGAGAATAATGTACGGAGCGATTTTAGGAGATATGATCGGATCACCCTATGAGTTCGATCAGGGAGAGAAAACGAAGGATTTTGAGCTATTTAATCCAAGAAAATGGATAAGGTATACAGACGATACCGCTATGTCGCTTGCAGTAGCAAAGGCTGTAATGAATGCCGGATTTGATGCTGATGAGGTATCAATGAAAGCGAAATTTGTCTCATGTATGCAGGATATAGGTAGACGATATGCCCGGGGAGAGTATGGCGGGAGGTTTTCCGAATGGCTTCTGCAGGATAATCCGCAGCCCTATAACAGCTGGGGAAACGGTTCTGCTATGAGAGTGTCATCTATCGGATGGTTATTTGATTCGATTGAGAGGACACGAGAAGTAGCCCGATGGTCAGCGGAAGTATCTCATAATCACCCTGAAGGAATAAAGGGTGCGGAATCAGTCGCCTCAGCCATTTATCTTGCGAGGACCGGCCACTCAAAGGCTGAGATACGGGAGTACATAGAGACTGAATTCGGATATGATTTTTCAAGGACCCTTTGCGAGATCAGACCTACATATCACCATGTTGAGAGCTGCCGGGAAACTGTTCCGGAGGCGATAACGGCTTTCTTTGAAGGAACCGGTTTTGAGGATTGTATAAGAAATGCTGTGTCCCTTGGCGGAGACTGTGATACCCTGACCTGCATTACAGGAAGTATAGCTGAGGCCTTTTACGGGGTACCTGAAGAGCTTAAGGATGAGTGTGTTAAGCGGCTTCCGGCTGAATTTCTTGAGATCATTGTTGATTTTAACAGATACAAAAAGGACCCTTGGGGACGGAGTTAGGGGTTCATTTTTTAAGGTTACCGATACATCTGCTTGTAATGCTATTGTCGAACAAGAGGTGCTGGAACTGATCTATAAACCGATATATATGCTGCCGTTTGTTTTAGAAGAACTTTCCGGTCAATAAAGGAAGAGAAGTAAATCTTATGGCTAATCGCGACTGGACAATTGCAAAGAACGATCTAGTATATGAGATAGAGAATCTTGGCTTTCCGGCTGATCTTGGAGAGAAAGTTGCCGGGCAGCTTGGAAGCGAGAAGGCGATGAGGCGCATGATCGCTTATCTACACTATGTGAAGCCGAGAAAGGCTGAACTTATAGTTGATGAGATGCTTGCCATCTGTAGCGATATTGATGCCTGGAAAAAGAAGAAGGAAGTGGAAGAAGCCAATGCAAAGTACAATGAATTATTGTATTATGGGATTGGTGGGGAGAGGATTGAATAGTATACTCGCATAGAAAGCAATGATGACACACGTGACGCTTTTTCGAAACTTAATTTTTGTTAAAATCGCCGAAAATTGAGCTGAAAATTTTTATTTACAACAAACCTATTGATTAAAGGCTTTAGTTTTGATATATTAACGCGCATGGAAAGCCACGAGGCAAAGGCGGCTGATCTCACACTCTGACGAAAGGAGGTAAAAATCCAATCGTAAAGGAGGTGAGGCGTATGGAGATAATCGGAATCATCCTTAGGGGTGTTTCGGTACTTCTTTCTCTTATAAAGCTTGTGTACGACGTATATAAGGATAAAAAGAGAGCCGCCACTGATCGCAACAGTGACGGCCGTGCTACAAAGTAGCATGTAATTCACAATTTGAGGTCAGCCGCTCTCGTGGCTTTCCTTATGTTTATACTAACACAGCTTTGGGGCATTTACAATATGTTCAAGGCTGTTTTTCTTTTGTAGAAAATTATTTATTTTTTGCTTGACTATGACGTAACGTAATAGTTTATGATGTAATCACACGTGAAGGAGATGATAGCCATGAAAACAGTAAATGAAGTGAGTAAGCTGACAGGAGTGAGTATACGCACGCTGCAGTATTACGATAAGATAGGGCTCTTAAAACCGGCGGAGTATACCGAGTCCGGATACAGGCTGTATGACGATGCGGCGCTGGAGAGACTTCAGCAGATTTTACTGTTTCGTGAGCTTGAGTTTCCGCTTAAGGATATCAAGGATATCGTAACCAGATCTGATTTTGACAAGAGATTGGCACTTGACCAGCAGATAGAACTTCTAGAATTAAAGAAGGAACATATCGAAAATCTGATCAGCATGTGCCATGGGTTAAAAACGAGAGGAGTGAGACATTTGGATTTTACAGCATTTGATTCAAGTAAATTAGACGAATACGCCAAGCGCGCAAAAGAGCAGTGGGGCAATACTCCGGAATATAAGGAATTCGAAGAGAAGAACGGTAAGCGGTCAAAGAGCGAAGAAGAGAGCATGATGGCCGATTTTATGAAAATCTTTGAAGAGTTCGGAGCTATGAAGGATCAGGATCCTGCATCTGCAGAAGTACAGGATCAGGTAAGGAAGCTGCAGAGTTTTATTACCGAGCATTTTTATAAGTGTACTAATGAGATTCTTTCCGGCCTTGGTAAGATGTATGCCGGTGGCGGAGAATTCACCGAGAATATTGATAAGATGGGCGGAGAAGGAACTGCTGAATTCACCTATAAGGCAATCAAACATTTTTGCGGGTGATTTAGCAATGATGAGCGTCAGATCATGACTTCGAAAGAGGTTGTGAGCCTGGCGCTTTTTTCATGGAAAGTGAATTCATATACCCTATCATTCCAACGGTTATTGCAGTTCTTGTGACGGGCGCTCTGAACACACTGAACTGGATAGGAATAACAGCAAGACTAAAAAGGGACTGATGAATAATGACAAGTATTCTGATATAATGAAATCGTGTATTTGTTAGAAAGATTAAGGAGCATTTGGATATATGAAAGATAGCAAAAAAACAGGGGAAATTAGTGAGATTAATGAAGACCCTTTTGAGGAATATATCAGATTAGGGGAACCGGATAAAGCTGATAAGGCTTATGCGTGGCAGACCGCTGTAGGTTTGCAGGATGTAGATAGACTGCAACCATCTGAATATCTTTTGGATACTGCAAAAGAAAACATTGATGGCAACATCAGTATTGATGAGGTAAAAAAGAGGATTGACAGCTACTACAGAGAGTCAGCTAATCACGTTCCTGAAGGCACAGAAGAGGCAGATAAGGTTGCAGTGCATATTGCAGAGATTTTATCTGACAGTTCTTTCGTATTTTCACCGGCACAGTATATTTCCATCCATCGCAGGCTTTTTACAGGAGTTTATTCACATGCAGGTAAAATCAGAGACTATAACGTCCGTAAAGATGAATGGGTGTTGGATGGTGCATCTGTAATGTATGGAGGAGCACTGGAGCTTCGTGAGACCTTAGAGTATGATTTTAAAACGGAGCAGGAGTTTTCCTATGTAGATCTGACTATGAGCGAGATTATAAAGCATTTAGCCCGCTTTGTTTCACGCCTTTGGCAGATTCATATCTTTTGCGAAGGAAATACGAGGACTACGGCTGTTTTTTTCATAAAATACCTAAGGTCGATGGGCTTTGATGTGACTAATGATGTATTTGCTAAGAATGCCTGGTATTTCAGAAATTCACTTGTAAGGGCAAATTACAGGGATGTAAAAAATGGCGTATATGAGGATATGTCTTTTTTGGAGACATTTCTTAGGAATCTCCTTATGGGGGAGCATAACGAGCTTAAAAACAGGTACATGCATATAAGATGGGAAGAAACAGCATATTCAAGAACAAAACAGCACATTGAACAGCACATTGGACAACACATTCAAGAACAAAACAGCATTTTGAATCTGTTGGATACCAAAGAAATCTCATCTAAGATGAAGAGCAATATTACAAAGTTGTATGAAGCTTTTGGGATGGAAAAGATATTCGGAAGAAGTGATGTGATAGAGGTACTTGGAATAACTGAAAGACCTGCTTCTACACTGCTTGGAAAGATGTATTCTCTGGGATTAACCGAGAAAATAACCGGTGCAGGAAAGGGAAAATATCGGTTCATTGTATGATGTTAAAGCTAATCTAAGCCTATTACTTAAGCCGGCAGTGGAAGGAATGACACCCCGGGACGGGGATGGGGGTTCACTTTTGAAGAGCGGTGATTTGAAGTAATGGAATGAAAAAAACAGCGATATTGATGCCTGGAGAAAGAAGAAGGCTGTAGAAGAAGCTAATGCAAAGTACAATGAATTATTGTATTATGGGATTGATGGGGAGAGGAAAGAAAAATTTGTTAAATGGTGATCCCAGGGTCGCATTTCAATTGGAGGTACCGCCTGTGGATATTTCAGAAGATCTTATTGCAAACGTTATGAAGCATCTTGATAGCGAAACCGCTGGCGGATCTATGCGCATGAGCGTGAATTTCGATGAAAGCCAGAAAGAGGAGAGCATCGTGTCGCATAAGTGCTGTCATGCCTACGGGAACCCCGCTACAGATACTATAGCTAAGCTGGATATGTATTCAGATCTGTATCTTAAGGATATGGAGGAAACTAAATAGAATCAGCACATAACACAGGTCGGAGGCAAAAGCCTTGCTTTCGAAGTGCATATCAAATGTGGATAGTTCAACAAGATTGAAGATCAAGGTTGAAAAGTAAGATAAGGTTTTATAGGAAGTTCAGTAGATGAGGTATGTGGATGGGACTCTTTAAAAACAAATATGAACGAGAACTTGATGCTATTATTTTCAGGATTGAGATGAATATGTCGAACAATTACAAGGATAATGCCCAGATGGACCTGCAGGATTTTGAGGATACCTTTAAGGAACTTTGCATACAGGGTAAGCTGAAAGAAAAGGCGAAACTGAAGTACGAGAGCATCCTTGAAACATACAGAATAAAGCTGAAAGGTTACACACATAAGGATCAGAAACCTTATTGGACATAAAACGTATAGGATGGAGTAGTTTTTCATGAGTCTTTATACGATCGGAGATCTGCATTTGCATTTTGGCTCCGAATTAAAAGCTAAAAATCAGATTGAAGGCAAGGTCTGGCAAAACCATGAGGAGATATTCCGCGGCAACTGTGAAAAGCTGATCCGGCCGGAGGATACACTGGTACTTGTTGGTGACCACAGCTGGGGGAAAAATCTTGCTGAAGCAGAAAAAGATCTGGAATACATCTGTGATCTCCCCGGAAGGAAGATATTGCTTCGGGGAAATCATGATATGTTTTGGGATGCAAAGAAAACAGCAAGTTTAAACGAGCTTTATGCGGGACGGCTGGAGTTTTTGCAGAACAATTATTACGCATATGAGGATTATGCTTTGGTAGGAACCAAGGGATACACCTTTGAAGGACCGTTTTATCTGGATGGATACGGACATGTATGCGGCTGGGACGAAAAAGAAGCAGAACATGCAGAAAAACTTGTTGGCAGAGAGGCAGAACGCCTGAAAGTGTCATTCGAAAGTGCTATTTCAGACGGATACAGGAAGTTCATCATGTTTCTGCATTATCCGCCGACAAATGTACTTCAGAATAAAAGCATTTTTACAAAGATGGCAGAGAAATATGGAGCGGAACAGGTGATCTACGGACATTGCCATGGAGAAAGCAGGTTTCACGACAGTATTCGTGGTAAGAAACATGGGATCCGCTATTCGCTTGTATCCGGCGACTGCCTTCGATGGCATCCGATGAAAGTGCTGTAGGATTGGAGACAGGAGGGAGAAGGATGGATAAGTGGCCATCGGAAAAATTTATGAAGAACCTGGCAATGGAGAATAACCTGAGTGAAACAGCGTGTAGATCATGAATAGAAGTGGGGTGCCTGATGGAAACGAAAAAGAAGGGGAACAACTGGACGGCATACTATGATCCGGACACAAACAGATACTTTGCGGAGATCATGTATACCAGCCGTGAAGGGCGTGAAGAATACGACTATGAGATAACAAAGGAAATATATGACAGGCTGGGATCATTTAGTGATGATGTTGAAAATGAACGCCTGATCAAGACCGCTAAGATGAGCTATTCCTTTGAGAATACAATGTATGGAACCCTCGGACCGGAAAGAACGGTCTGGGATGAAGAAGCAAATGAAGCGATGATGGAAACTGTTAAGAAAAATAGCTAAATTTACGTATATGTTTAAACAGAGCTCACCTTCATCGGGTGAGCTCTAAGCATTTATGATATATCAAGCCCTGCTTTATGTGCCTGAGAGTGCTGCAGTTTTCTGGGTATGTCGTATAGTTTTCCGTCTTTTATAAGCTTTGCTCCGGTCTGATGGTAGTTGAAGCTTATCCCGTTTTTGATGCACTGTGCATGAACGGCCTCTACCCAGGAATAATCACAGATCCTGGCTCCGGGCCCGGATTCTCCGCCGACGGATACGTGCTTGATGACTGGGCTTCCGTCAGATGAACGGTATCCATCGATATATGGCTGCAGATCCACGGCAGTCAGCATCGGTTCGATCATCACGGAGTGGTGGAAGAGTGGGAGAGATAGATATACCGGGAGCCTTTTATCAGCCATTTCCTGGTTCTCACAGGTGACGGCTATTGTGACATGCTCCCAGCCATGGCCCCAATTCTTTGGCAGATGGTCTGCGATCCGTTCCGGTCTTTTGGTGATCATGAAGAAAGAACAGTCGGAACGTTCATATATCATATCCCAGGCGTCTTCTCTCCATTCATCTGCATCGGCATGAAAGAAATCGGATGAAAAGCATGTCCAGATGTGTGAGCCGAAGGGAACTTTATATCTGCCTTTATATTTGCCGGATCTTAAGATCTTAACCGGAAGGTCGAAGTTCTCTGTCTTTTGTACGATGGAAGGATCCTTTCCGATGGATTCATCCCTTCGGTACATATAGCAGTGCAGGCATCCGGTACTGGCCTTTGTGCATCCGTGCCACAGATTCCAGCCTATTGATTCCGGTGGTCTTGGATCGGTATTTACTTCCGGGAATAAAGACAACTGTTTCATGGCGCCATACCTATAGTTCATTGATTTATTGACTATTTACCAAATTGCTTTCTGAGTAATAGAATAGTATTAGTAAATTATAACATATAATGCTATTGCTCAGTGGAATAAGAGGGAGCTGGTAGAGCAGCTGAGTTTTTGTAAGGATATGCGAGGGAAAAGCTGATGTCGTATATTACAACCGTAACAGGGAAACATTTTGATCCGATTAATCCGGAAGAGGAGCTTCTTGATATAAACGATATAGCGCACTCGTTATCGCTCATATGCCGCGCAAACGGTCATATAAAGCATTTCTATTCCGTCGCGCAGCATTCAATAGCCTGTGCAAAAGAGGCCGAGGCAAGGGGCTACGAAAGGGATATTGTTCTGTTTTGCCTTTTGCATGATGCCAGCGAAGCGTATCTGTCGGATGTGACCAGACCGGTAAAAAAAGATCTGCCGTATTATCTTGATACGGAGGAGCGGCTTCAGAATCTGATATGGAAACATTTTGTAGGCAGAGTACCCAATGGTGATGATCGGAAACTTATATTTGAGATAGATGATCAGATGCTGTCGAAGGAATTCCACGAGCTGATGCCGGAGAAAATAGACGACTCTTACTTGAAGCTTGTTTTGGATGTGAGGTGTGAGGAAAGACGGCCGGAGGAAGTAAGGAGAGAGTTTATATCGATGTTTGGGGAGTATTTGGAATGACACCCCGGGACGGGGGTGGGGGTTCACTTTTGAAGAATGGTAATTTAATAGCAAAGTTTCTCTTTCAGTTTTATAGATTATGGGGGACCATATAATGTCAAAGCAAAATATTTATGACAATGATACTTTTTTTGAAAATTTTCGGAGTAGCAGGAGCAATGAAGTCAATTTTAATGACTGCATCGAAACCCCGATTATTTTTGCTATGTTACCTGATCTTTATGGAAAGGTAATTCTGGATATAGGCTGCGGCATGGGACAGCATACAAAAGAATATGCCCAAAGGGGTGCAGAATCTGTGCTCGGAATTGATATCTCCGAAAAAATGTTGGACTATGCTAAAGGGCATAACAATGCGGAAAACATAATTTATCAGCGAATGGCCATGGAGGATATCGAGACGATAGATAGGAAGTTTGATTTGATTACCAGTTCTCTGGTGTTTGATTATGTAGAAGATTTCGATGGGCTAATGCAGAAAATATATAAGTTAATGAAAGAAAATGCTGAATTTGTTTTCAGTATGTCTCATCCTATCGTTACTGCATGGGATGGTGTATATGACAGATATACCCGTACAGAAACAGGAGAACGCCTGTATGCGAATCTTAGAAATTACTGCAAAGAAGGGCTTAGGAAAGTTGATTGGGGCGTAAACGGATATGAATGTTACCATAGGACTGTGTCAAGCATAATCAATGCCTTGATAAAGGCGGGATTTGTTATTGAAGAATGTCAGGAAGCTCATATATCCGATGATATGAGGACGCAGTATCCGGATTTGTTTGGGGGAACGATTCATCGCCCTGAGTTTATATTTTTTAGGTGTAGGAAAACATCTTAAAAATGACACAGGGGGACGGGGTTGGGGGGTCAAAAAATGACACAGGAACTCCGTCCCCGGGGGTCATTACTTGAAAGTCTTTTTTATCTGCTCCAGAAACTTTTCAGCAATAGGCGTAAAGATCTGGTACTTGTTCCATATCAGATACAGCTCTGATTTCAGCTCTGGTGAGAGAGGCTTAAATACCATGTCAGTGCCTTCGGTATTAATCAGATTCTTAAATGTGAGAAGGATTCCAAGGTTTTCTCTTGCAAATACAGAGCCGTTATAAGAAAGTCTAAAGGAACCCTCAAGTTTAAGCTCCGGATATCTGTCTTTGGCCCACGCTTTGATTTCGTTGTTCCAACTTTGCTCTGAGACAAACAGAGGTTGTCCTATTAAGTCGGAGACACGGATGGATTTTTTCTTTGCAAGGAGATGGGATGAAGATATGATTGCTCCCCATACATCAGCTTCCGGAAATTTTACATATTCATATTTATTGCTGTCAGGTGTTTCACATAGTACAGCAAAGTCTAAAATGCCCTTATCAAGCTTTTCGGTAACCTGCTCAGTATCTCCGCTGGTTATATGATAAGTAAAATTAGGGTATTTTTCTTTTAACTTATAAATCTCTCTGGCAAGGTATCTGATCTGATAGCTTTCTGCAAGTCCAAAATATATATCACCACCTGTTATATCATCCAGGGAGTTAAATTCCTGCTCTATCTTATCTGACATGGCCACAAGATCCTGGGCACGGTCACGTAAAAGCATCCCCTCATCAGTAAGCGAAATACTGAAGCTGTGTCTGATAAATAGCTTTTTCCCAAGTTCCTCCTCTAATGCTTTTAGAGTCTTTGAAAGAGTGGGCTGCGATACATGAAGCTGCTCAGCAGCCTTTGACATATTTTCTTCCCTTGCAACTGCAAGGAAGTATCTGAGATTTTTTATTTCCATGAAAACCTCCATAAAGCTGATCAGTTATATGTTATTCCAAAAACGAATAACATGATATTTATTTTATTCATTAGCGAAAATTTGGTCAAGGCTTTAATATGAAAATCGGAAGGAGAAATAAGATGGATACAGAGAAGATTCTTGAAAACCTTTCAGATATGGGCTGTGACGATAAACAGATATGTTTCATGAAGAAGTTGTATGAAGAAGGCGATACCGATACGCTCCTTCGAGATCTGCGGAAATGCAGGTGCCACCTTATGGATGAACTTCATGTCAGCCAGAAAAAAGTAGATAACATGGATTTCTTGATAAGACAGATTCAGAAAGAAAAATGATTCAGGAGGATTACAAAATGATCAGAAAAGAAGATTTAAACCTTGTAACTAAGTGGGACAAGACATTTAAGAAGAATGATAAGGTAGACCATAGCAAAGTCACATTTGTAAACAGATATGGAATCACCCTTGCGGCAGATATGTATGTGCCAAAGAATGCAGAAGGCAGGCTCCCGGCTATCGCTGTATGCGGACCTTTTGGAGCAGTAAAAGAGCAGTGTTCAGGTCTCTATGCACAGACAATGGCAGAAAGAGGATTCTTAACAATTGCATTTGACCCGTCATTTACCGGAGAGTCCGGAGGAAATGTGAGATTCATGGCATCTCCGGATATCAATACAGAAGACTTCATGGCAGCAGTTGATTTCCTTTCACTTAATGAAAAGGTAGATCCTGACAGAATCGGAATAATCGGTATCTGTGGCTGGGGAGGAATGGCTGTAAACACAGCAGCTCTTGATACAAGAATTAAAGCTACGGTGGCTGTGACAATGTATGACATGACAAGAGTTAATGCCAATGGATATTTTGATTCCGAGGACAGTGAAGAAGCGAGATATCAGAAAAAAGCAGCTATGTGTGCCCAGAGACTTGAAGACCTTAAGGCCGGTGAATATAAGCTTGGCGGTGGAGTCGTAGATCCGCTTCCGGAGGATGCGCCTTTCTTTGTAAAAGACTATTATGACTACTACAAGACTGAAAGAGGTTATCACGAGAGAAGTCTTAATTCCAACGGAGGCTGGAATGTGATCGGCTGTGAATCTTTTGTTAATCAGCCAATCCTTAAGTACAGCAATGAGATAAGAAGTGCAGTATTACTTGTCCATGGAGAAAAGGCACATTCATGCTATTTCTCTAAGGATGCTTATGCAGATATGATCAAAGACAGTAAGTATGCAGACAATAAGGAACTTATGATAATCCCTGATGCTGTACATACTGATCTTTATGATGGCGGGGATAATAATTATATTCCATTTGATAAGCTGGAGAGCTTCTTTATGGAGAATCTGAAGTAATGACACAGGGGGACGGAGTTGGGGGTTCATTTTTTTGACACCCCGGGACGGGGTTGGGGGTTCATCTTTGAAAAGGAGCCTTGACTAAAATAAGCAAGAGTGATATTATTATCAAAGTTAGATAAAACTAACCGCCTGGCGAGGGCGGTTTAGTTTTGAATACGAGTTAGATACATCTAACCGTGAGCTGACTAATAACATTCAGGGGATAGATTTATGTTGCGTGAAGCGGTAATTGAGCACTGCGCACCTACTTTAGCCGGGCTGAAGACAGGGAGTATTTTTACTGTAAAGAACGAGAATGGTGTTAATTCAGATGATAAGCTGAGAACCGAGATGTGCAGGCTGAACATGCTGTTTTACAAGAGAGGTCTGAGAATAGTTCCGATCAGAAAGACAAAAGACCATACTCTGATTTATCTGTACCGCCCGGATATGCTCAGGTCTGATCTTAATGAGCCTGAAGCAATCGATATACTTGAAAAATGCGGATATGACTGTGAAAACTCCGATTGTTGTCTGGTTCAGCTTGTTAAGCATTTAGCGCTGGATGAGAATTTCCCTCATGAAATAGGACTTTTCCTCGGATATCCGCCCTATGATGTGAAGTGTTTTATGAAAGATACCAGAAAAGGCGTTAAGTGCGTTGGGTGCTGGAAAGTATACAGCAATCGCAAGAGGGCTATGGAGACATTCGAGAAGTTTAAAAAGTGTACGGAAATCTATCATAGGGCATTAAAAAATGGCAAACCCCTGGAGGAACTCATTGTACCTATGGGACTTGAGCTTACCCGGGATAAAGCAATATAAATATTTTTCTTATTAGGAGGGCTTTATAATGAGCAAAGTAGCAGTAGTATTTTGGAGCGGAACAGGAAACACTCAGGCAATGGCAGATGCAGTAGCGGACGGTGCAAAGGCAGCAGGAGCTGAGGTATCCGTTCTTTCTTCAAATGATTTTGGAGCTGCAAATGTGGCTGAATATGACGGAATAGCATTTGGATGTCCCGCTATGGGTGCGGAGGTTTTGGAGGAGTCTTCCTTTGAACCGATGTTTACTGAGGTAGAGACAGCTTTATCCGGAAAGCCCATAGGAATATTTGGCTCCTACGGGTGGGGAGACGGCCAGTGGATGAGAGACTGGGAGGAACGCTGCAATATGATCGGCGCCCGCCTTGTTACGGGAGGCGTAATGGCGAACAATGCACCGGGAGAGAATGAAATCGAGGAATGCAAGTCTCTCGGCGCAGCGCTTGCAAGAGCATAAAAAATGACACAGGGGGACGGAGTTGGGGGTTCATTTTTTTGACCCCCGGGGACGGAGTTGGGGGGTCATTTTTGGGATGCAGTTTTGGGGGATGATATAACGAAAAAAACCGATGCTATAAGTAGCACCGGTTTTTTTATACACTTCATTCTGCATGATACCACAACTTGAAAAACAAGTCTATACCTTTTCCTGATATTTTGCTATTATTTAGTAACAATACAGAAGGAGACGCAAAATGAGTGAAAAAGAGTTAACCGGAACTTTCTACGGAACAACCCGGGAAGACGAAGAAAAAAAGCTTCATCAGGTCACCGGGATTGCTGAGAAAAACCTAAAGAACATTAACAAAAACATTGAGAATCTGCAGGAAGAACTTAAATCCCTCCGCGAAGTTTATGATGCTGATGACAAAGAAGGTCTGGCACAATGGTTCAATACCGATGCGAGATTTAATGAAGTCAGAAATGATCTTCGCAGAGCCGAGAGAGCTTGTGTCAAGCCTTTCTTTGGCAGAATAGACATTGAAGATGAAGAAAACAATGTGCGGGAAACCTTCTATATCGGTAAGACGGTAATAGCGGATACGCCGGCGAAACCGGAGGTCATAAGCTGGAGGGCGCCCATATCATCCGTATATTACGACCAAAGTCTCGGAAACTGCCAATACACAGTTCCGATGGAGGGAATACACCGAGTTGATCTCAAAAGAAAGCGTACCTACGAGATCGAAGACGGTTCCATAAAGGACTATTACGACTCCGATGTGGTCGCGAATGATGATCTTTTAACAAAATATCTGTCTAAAAGCAAAAGAAATGTTTTAAGCGAGATAATCGCTACCATCCAGCAGGAACAAAATGAAGTAATCCGTAAAAATCCCAAACATAATGTACTGATCCAGGGAAGCGCAGGATCCGGAAAGACTACGGTTGCCATGCACCGCATCTCATACATCCTGTATAATTATGAGAGAGAATTCAAGCCCGACGGTTTCTACATTGTAGGAAGTAACAGAGTTTTGCTAAACTACATAACAGGAGTTTTGCCGGATCTTGATGTTTACGGCGTCCGTCAGATGACGATGGAGGACCTTTTTATCAGACTCCTTTACGAGGACTGGGATCCCAAAAAGTACAAGGTTCGTATCTTTGACAAGAAAGAAAAGAGCATTGGTATAAAGGGAACAAGCGAATGGTTCGAAAGATTAAAGCTTTTTTGCAGAAAAGTCGAATGGCGCCATATACCAAGAGAAGACATGTTCATAGAAAATACCCGCCGACTTTTGATGAGCGGATCTGAGATTGAAAAAGTTCTGGCGGATTATCCCGAATGGTCGATGGTAAGAAGGTTTGAACGTCTTAACGATATCCTGGAAAGCAAGCTGGAAGCGGAACTTTACGGAAGGCATTACACATACAGCGATGAGGAGCAAAAAAGGCTCAAAAGAAAGTATAAGAATTATTTTAATAAATATATCTGGAAAGATTCCGTATTTGACCTCTACGAGGAATTTGTAAAAAACGAGCTGCAAAACAGACCCGGAATTATCTATGAAAAAAACGCTCCGGATTTGTACGACCTTGCTTCACTTGCGTATATCTACAAACGGATCAAGGAAAGCGAGGTCATTCAGGAAGCAAGCCATGTGGTAATAGATGAGGCCCAGGATTTCGGCATGACGGTTTACCATTCCCTCAAGTACTGTATGAGTAAATGCACGTTTACGATAATGGGTGATGTTTCTCAGAATATCAATTTCGATTGCGGTCTTCAGGATTGGGAGGAACTTAAAAAGGTTATGCTCCCCGACAGGTACGACTACTTCGGACTGCTAAGAAAAAGCTACAGAAATACCGTCGAAATCTCTAAATTTGCTACGGATATATTAAAGCATGCGACATTTCCGATTTACCCTGTCGAGCCTATAATCCGACACGGAGATGACGTTGGCTTGACAAAAGCTGATGATTCTGCGGCGCTTAAAAAGGCTGTTCTTAAATGTGCACTGGATATGAGGGGGAAAGCGTACGAAACTATTGCTGTCATATGCAAAGATACCCGGGAAGCGCAGGATGTGTATAACTATATGCACCGGGAAACGGATGTTAAATACTTTTCCGGAGAAGATACGGAATTCTCAAACGGCGTCTATGTTATCCCGATTGAGTATTCAAAGGGTCTGGAATTTGATGCGGTCATTATTTTTGACGCTTCCAAAGACGCATATCCTAAAGACGACAGTTATGCAAAGCTTTTGTATGTGGCTGCAACCAGAGCGCTCCATGAGCTAAAGGTATTTTATAAGGGCAAGCTGACCGGACTTATTGCAGATCCGATACCTAAAGAGAGGCAGGTCATAAAGTTTGCCGAGGACACATATCATTTAAAGCCCCGTGTTTTCGAAGAGGAATTTACGACAAGAGAAGAAGCTGCAAGGCAGAGGGCTTTAGAGGGGGACTACGATCGGAGGATGAGGGAAAGATACGGCCCGAAAAAGATAGTGGTTAAAGCTGAAAAGCCGGAAAGAGGGCCGGAAGCTTTAAAAAGACCGGAATATGAAGAGCCGGTTTCACACGCTCCCGTGGTAAAAAATCCCGGGGCAAGAAAACCGGAAAATGAAAAGGTGGATAAGAAGGAAACTTCGGGCACGGCGCAGAAATCTGAGTTCGGAAGTATGCCTGCAACGACTTCGTTAAAACCGGCTGGGCACGCAAGGATCAACAACGCCGTAAGATGGATCAATAAAGACAGCGACAGGCTCGAGGTTGTTACAGGGTATGGAAGCTTGTATGTGATGCCTGTTGCAGATGAAACCGTAAGGATTTTGTTTTCAAAGACGGGCCTCGGCAAGGTGTGGGATCTTCCGGGGGAAGTAAAGAAAGACCCTAAAGTTAAATGGCTTTGCGCTGATGCAAGAGGTGCCGTTGAAGTAAGGCTTGAAAAACTGACTGTCAGAATTGATAAAAAAACCGGCGCGGTATCGTTTGTTTCGAAAAAAGGAGATATACTTCTTTCAGAGAATCCTATGGAAACGAGATTTTGCAGCGGAAATGGCAGTATTTGGTGGGAGTACTTTGACTGGTCCAAGAAAGAAAATCTAAGCGCAAGGAGCGATGAAATTTCAGTTTGGGATGATATTACAAACAAAGCTAAGTACATATCCCACACCGAACTGTCAAAAATGCCATCGGTGATCATGTCCTCAAAAGGCTACCAGATCATCGTACCCGGCTCCGTAAAAGTCCTTGCCTGCGACATACCTGTATACGGGCCATACCTATGCTTTGAAAAAACCTCTTGCATAGACTACATTTTCAGAACCGCAAAATGACACAGGGGGACGGGGTTGCTGTGTCATTATCAGACTATATTAAAAACTTTCCGACAATGAACCCCCATCTCCGTCCCGGGGGGTCATAATTTAAAAGGAGATACAGATTATGCAACTTATGAGATTGAATTGCCCGAATTGCAACGGACCTCTTAAGATGATAAAAGAGGGGACATTTTATTGCGAGAATTGCGATTCTGCTTACATGGCTGATTACGACAAGGATGATGTAGAAATTCAGAAAATGAAGCTTGAGAATGAGCTGCGTAAACAGCAGCTTGGGCGGGAGCAAAGCAAATCGGAGGAACGGTCTCGTAAAGCGAAGGAGCAGTTTAGAATCAAGCTGATCGTGATAGCAATCGTATCTGTTATCGCACTTATAATTGTAGTGCCAACGGTTATTGTGACTCTCAAATCACAAAAGGAGGCAGCGGAAAAATACAGGCAGGAACAAATTGACAGAGAGGCCCGTCAGGAGGCTGAAAAAGCGGAGCAAGAGGAGAAACGCAGACAGGAAGAGGAAGCAAAGGCTGCGGCTGATGAGGCTGAGCGACAGGCAAAACTTGCAACGTACAGGCTTTCTACGGATGAGATTATATCTGACGAATTCTTTGTAGAAAATGCCAATCTGGCGATTGAGGGACAGTTACCGGACAACACCAACCTTTTTTGGACCAATTGGACCTGGGGAGAAGATCCGGAGTATATAACCAGCTATTTTCTTGTCGCAAAGGATGAGAATAACAAAAGACAAAATATGCTGCTCAGCATCTATAAGATCAGCTGGGACAAGGTGTACGAGGATCACACGGATAGCTATGTGATGTATGATGGAGCTTGTTTGTACAATATATCAAGAAATGAAGATGGAACAATCAAGTCTGATTATGCGCCGGGCGAGATGTCTTATCATGATGAGATGATTTCGAATCAATTTTTAAGTGGATATTCGGATTTTGACGATCTCATCCGTCAGGAAATATACGGCAATGCAGACTATGATTACGTAGAATTTTCTATGCCGGGACACGAAAATTGACGCATGGACAAAAATGACACCCTGGGACGGGGATGGGGTGTCAAAAAATGGTACTTGGAAATGACCCCCGGGGACGGGGATGGGGGGTCAAAAATGATACTCGAATACTTGGGTAATGCCCCCCCCAGGGTCTAAAGATGGTGATTTAAAATGGGAAATGAAAATGGGACATGGATCATGTATGGCGTGGAGTGGGATGACCCCGAATGCCTGCATACCGTCGATGAAGCAATTGAATACATAAACGAGATAGGTTTTTTGCCCCTATTTAAAAATGAAATTCCGGGATTTTCGCTTGAAGAGAGAACCGTGCCGCAGTTTTGGTGGTCGGGTGATGTCGAAAGGGATCCCTGGGAGTGGCGCGAGATCATTGCGCGCCGCGGTGAGGTGGCATACGGTAAATTTTTCGACAAGAAGGCCGGATTTATCTCAAAAAAATGGCTTCCGTATTTTGCAAATTTTCGCAGAGACGGATATGATTTTGATGCTCTCTGGGAGGATGGAAAGGCTTCTGCAAGACAGAAAAAAATTATGGCTCTTTTCGAAGACGAAGCGCCTTTTCAGGAGCTTTTTTCCAATGAACTAAAGGAAAAGGCGGGCTTCGGAAAAGGCGGAGAAAAAGGTTTTGACGGAACGATCACGGGGCTTCAGATGCAGCTTTATCTTTGTGTGAAAGATTTTCGCCAAAGAAGGAACAAAAAGGGAGAAAGCTATGGCTGGCCTATCGCGGTATATACAACGCCCGAAAGCTTTTGGGGATATTCACATGTGACTTCTGCATACAAAGAAAAGCCTGAAGAATCTTTCCACCGTATAGAGGAGCATATAAAGGATGTATACCCGATTGCTACAAACAAGCAGATCAAAAAGATCATTAAATAATTATTTGCAAAACCGGTATGCCATCTTACTGATTGAGTCTGAAATGAACCGGAATTCCATTTCTGTACTCGAGAACAGGCTCGCCCTGAATTAAGGGGAGAAAATAGTTAAGTGCATCGATTGAAACATTGTTTCCCTCGGAAGTGATCCACTTTTGAGGGAATTTCTTTTCTTTATTTGCAACTTTTTCGATTTCCGTATCTACGATTTCTACTCTGTAAGGGTTGTTGCTGATTCGCTTGAAGGTCATCATCACACCGCTTTTTCCCTGATCAATTGCCGCTGTAACGGCGGCGCGTCCGACACGCTCCGCCTCTTCCAAGTCGGTAAGAGAGGCGATGTGGCTTGAGCATCTTTGCATTACATTGAGTTCGATTGAACGGACCTTGCAGCCTAAATGCTCTTTGGTGAAATTCTCCAGCATTTTTCCGATTCCGGCGTTTTGAGTATGGCCGAAAGCGTCTTTTTTATCGTCATAATCAGCGCCGGGGAATCTGATGCCCTCGGAAACAGCAACCAAAACTGCTTTGTATCTTGCAAGGCAGGCCTTGACATCCTCTAAGTATTTTTCTTTGGTAAACTGTCCTTCGGGAAGGTAAATAAGGTGAGGAGCGGGCTCACCATTGGCACGCAGCACGCAGGAAGAAGCTGTTAGCCAACCTGCATCGCGGCCCATAATTTCAACGATTGTGACGGACTGTACGGAATAAACACGGCTGTCTCTGATTATTTCCTGGAGTGAGGTTGCGACGTATTTTGCCGCGGATCCGAAGCCGGGAGTATGGTCAGTCTCGGGCAGGTCGTTGTCGATTGTTTTGGGAACACCGACTACTTTGATATCAATTGATTTTTCCTTGAAATATGCATCAAGTTTCATAACGGTATCCATGGAATCGTTACCGCCGATGTAGAAAAATGCCTTGATGTTGTGCTCTTCGAATGTTTCCAAAATCTTAAGATAATCAGACTCATCTTCTTTGTAATCTTTAAGTTTAAAGCGGCATGAACCGAGAATTGTAGAAGGCGTGGTCATAAGAAGTTGTTTGTCATGCTCATCCATCAGGATGCTTCTAAGATTGACAAGCCTGTCATTTAATATTCCCTCAATTCCGTTCTCTGCGCCGTAGATTTCATCAACTGCAGGATTTATCGATGCCTCTGAAAAAACACCTGCCAAAGAGGAATTAATAGCTGCTGTGGGACCGCCGGACTGGGCGATTGCGATATTGTACATTTTTTCATCTCCTATTTTGGATCTATTGTATGAGCAGTTTTTTATGCTCATTATATTCACCAAGGAGCGATTATATCAAAAAAATTCATGAATGTACAATTTCCTTTCAAAATGACACCCCAACTCCGTCCCCGGGGGTCATATTTTTTCGGGGGCAAAATGAACCCCCAACCCCGTCCCGGGGGTTCAAAAATGGGTGTGAAAGGTGATAATATATAGATATTAATAAAAGCAGAAAGGCTTACAGGAAGATGAACAAAGAAAATATGGAGTATCAAAACCCGGTTAATCGCGGCTTTTTCCCGGATCCGTCCGTTGTCAGAGTCGGTGATGACTATTACATGGTTAACTCGACGTTTCAGTATTTCCCGGCGATTGTCATCAGCCATTCCACTGATATGGTCCACTGGGAAATAATCGGACACGCCATAACGGATTCGGAGGATCTTGATCTTGGGGACATCAAGGATTCGCATGGTATCTGGGCTCCGGATATTGAGTACCTTGACGGTAAATTTATAATTATGGCGACGCTGCGATTAAACGGCGACGGAAAGCGCAGTAACAATGTGCTAAGGCGTCAGCTGGTTGTAACTGCCGAGAAAGCAGAGGGGCCGTACAGCAAACCCGCGTGGATTGAGGTTGACAGTATTGATCCTTCTTTATTTGTGGACGACGACGGAAAGCGCTATATGGCGATCAGTCCGGGCGTAAATCTTGTGCCCCTTAGCGAAGACTGCACAAAGGCGCTTGGGGAGCCTGTGGTAATCTGGCCGGGAACGGGCGAAAGATGTCCAGAGGGACCCCATGTTTTAAAGCGAGGAGAGTATTACTATGCAATCCTTGCAGAGGGCGGTACAGGTTACGGACACGGCGTCAATGTTGCAAGGTCAAAGAATCTTTTCGGGCCGTACGAACCCTCGCCGTACAATCCTGTCCTTAGACAGTTTGACCCTGAGGCGCCCCTTCAAAGATGCGGACACGGAAAACTGATCGAGGATCAAAATGGGGACTGGTGGATTTTCTATCTTTGCGGCAGGCCTAACCGGGGGAATTATACAACAATCGGGCGAGAGACGGCGCTGGAGCCGGTGCGCTGGCTTGATGACGGTTGGTTTGTTGTAAACGAAGGAAAAGGGCCGAGCCTTACAAACAAGGCTCCGAATCTGCCGAAGATGCAACTTAAAGATAACAAAAAGGATGATTTCGACTCAGATAAGCTCGGGCTATATTGGGAGTTTGCCCGTACGCCTGCAAGGGGAAGTTATTCTCTTACCGAGAGACCCGGGTGGTTTAGAATCTGGACGCAGGACGGACAGCTTTTTGAAATCCGTGCAAAAAATACATTGCTTCGAAGAGAGCAGGAGCTTTGCTATACTGCGGAGACTAAGCTGGATTTTTATCCGGAAAGAAACGGGGAGCAAGCCGGAATTACCTGCTATTACAGTACCGCAACTTATGCCCGTTTTTCGCTTTGCTTTGAAGAGGGCAGGAAGCTTTGGCTTGTTATTAACAGAAATCACGGGGAGGAGCTTGTGGCTGAGGTTTCGGATATTCCGCAGACAGCCATTTACTTAAAGGTAGAAGTCGAGCACTTGACGAGGCGGTTTTACTATAGCCGGGACGGTAAGGAGTGGATTCTTGCGGGAGTCCTTGAAAACTGTGTGTATCTTTGCGATGAGGGAGTCCCGGACGACCCGAAGCGTCATACAGGCACGCTTGTTGGAATATACGCGAACAACGGGGGATGCGGAAGCCGTATTCCCGCGGACTTTGATTACTTTGAAATGTTTTGATGAGAAAGGGCGCCGAATCAAGCGTCCTTTTTTCGTAAGTTCTTGGAAATTTGGTAAAAACTTCATAA